>NXNN01000230.1_pt1 | contig 10419 bp, 8 predicted proteins | sample 2041041 | NCBI WGS metagenome assembly NXNN01 (sample SAMN07660617, study PRJNA407663) | chicken gut metagenome | isolation source: caecum content treated with Lincosamide | host: Gallus gallus domesticus | place: Czech Republic: Brno | collected 2016 | reverse complement strand
GGCCAGGTGGATGCAGTTGGTGACTGGCCGGAAGTCCTCCACCTGGGCAGAAAGTTTCAGCAAGTCCAGAATGCTGCCCACCTTGCGGGCTACGTTGTTGCTGGCGTAGTCCTTCAGTTCCGCATAGATGGTGCTTCGCAGAGGCATCTCGTCCGTCACCCGGCCATCTTCGGTGAAGAAGAAACCATTGCAGAAAACAATTTTGTGGGTTGAAATGAAAGTCTCACAGAAAACAGATTCGTTGATCCGGAAGCCTTCTTCCAGCCAGACCGGGTCGTTGTGGCTGGGCCAGTATTTCTTGTTTTTCATGCAGCCTCCTTTCTATCCAGGGAATTGAGGCGGGATTCTACCGTCGGCAGAAGCTGGCCATCCAGCAGGCGCTTGGCAGCGGCTGCCTTCTTGGAGGTGGGCCCGAAGGCCAGGCAATCAATGAGGTCGTCCACAACGGCCATCATGTGCAGCGCCTCTACAAAATGCTCGTCCAACGGTTCCTCCGGGGAGAGGGGAGCGAACTCTGTCTGCCACCGAGCCAGAATATCACGGTAGTCGTGGAGGACCCGGAGACAGTAGAAGATTTCTTCTTTCTGAGTGTCTGAAGGGGCCGCGGGTGGCTTGGGCAGAGAGATTGCACCGGATGGGGGCTTGTCCGGGCTGAGGCCGAAGTCCTGGGCCAGTTTCCGGGCTGCCTGGAAGCTGCTGAGACCAAACAACTGGGCGGTAAGGTCAATGACATCGCCAGTGGCGCCGCAGCCGAAGCAGTAGTAATAAGTGTCGTTCAGCTTCATGCTGGGAGTATGGTCCTCATGGAAAGGGCATCGAACCATCCAGGTGGTCGTAGTAGTCAGACCGTACAGGGCTGCAGCCTGCTTGATAGTGACGGATTCCTTTACAGTTTTAAAAAGATTCATTTGCACCTCGCTATTCTAGTACCTTATGGGCAAGTATTCGGTACTTCGTCGGATCGTGTTGATAGAAGGAGTAGGTGTACCCTGTTGCGAGGTACACCTACTTTTGTGTTTGGATTTGGGGCTCGGCCGGTCCAACCAGGTGCGTAACGTTTTGTTCCGTACCTCCTTTTTTAAAAGACTTTGCCGGTCTCCCTCATCGCTTCTGACAGGCAACCGCTCATTTCTGAGGGCGCTGTGCCATCCCTTTCGGGCGCTCGCTCCGGGTGGAGGTCGTCGCGGTTTGGGCGGTGAGGACGGTCATTCACTTATCAGCGAAGGCTATTATAGCAGGAAAATTTCGCTTTCTTGATTTTTCCATAAATTTGGAAAACGGCCTTGGAAAACAAAAATTCCACGCTTATGGAAAAGCGTGGAATCACCGATTGATTTCATTTGTTTCCGACAACACCTGTACTGAGACTGCCAAAATTATAGATTCTTTTTTGATTGCGCCGGGCAATCCGGTACCCGTAATAGGCTCCGCCGTGAGAATGGTCTACCAAACAGACGGCAATATCACAGTTCTGGGCCATCCATTCGTTGCGTTTAATTATGGCCAGCTTTTTGGGTACCGCCTCCAAGAAAGGTGGGTAGAGAGAGCTGTCATACAAAGCAGGAAGCGGCTTCCGCAGGGGATAGGCAAGGACTAAGATAAGACTGATATGCTCATATTCTTCTTGCAGGCAGTGAACGGCTTCTGCCGCAGCCAGGTCAAATGCCCCATATCCTCCGCACCAAAAGGTGGTTATATCCTGGTTCTCAATCAGCTCTCGGATCAGCTGCTTTAGCCTTTGCGTATCAGGTTCTGCATCTCAATGTCCGAAAAACGTACAAATCCTTCCCATACGGCCACCTCTTTCCTTTCTTGGGAATGATTGTTTAGTGAGTCTCTTTATGGTGAGTTATTAAATATAGCCTCATTATATATAATTGACTCATCAAAGTAAAGGGGTGCAGACATGGGATATGGAAAATTGACCTTTCAGATCGAACGAATTCTGAAAGAACGCAACATCTCCAAAAATCAGATTTGCAAAGATCTGGACATTCCTCGCTCCAATTTCAACCGTTACTGTCGGAATGACTTCCAACGCCTGGACGCCGGCCTGATTTGCAAGCTGTGCTGGTACCTCAAAGTCGATGTTGGGCAACTGATCGAATACAGCGAAGATGAGTGAACAGAGTACGAAGGTACTCTGTTTTTTGCTACCGTTGGGTCTACCAAGGTGTGGCCATTGATTGATACCTGTTTTAGACAAAATATACCGATGAACAGGCATTTCTACACCATTCGACGAAGAAATTATGATAAAATGGGAAGAAATAGGAGGTGAATCGATGCAGATTAAACTGACCACGGGAGAACGGCTCACAGATTTAAGGCGAGAGCATAACCTGACATTGGAACAAGTGGCCGAACAGACCGGTATCGTCAAGTCAACTCTCAGCAACTATGAAAACGACAGGAAACCAGACGTCAATCTGAATGCACTGGAAAAACTGGCAGCTCTATATCATGTAGATATGGGGTATCTGCTAGGGCTGACAGAAAACAAAGATCATGTAGATACGAATCTGGCGGACCTACATCTGAGCGATCAAGCCATTGAAGTCCTGACCAGCGGGCAGATCAACAACCGACTTCTCTCGGAGCTGATTGTTCATCCTGAATTTTCCCGGCTTATGGCAGATATGGAGATCTATGTGGACGGTGTTGTGTCGATGCAGATTCGTAATCTGAACACCTTGTTGGAATCTGCCCGAACAGCTATCATAGAGAAGTACCATCCCAAGGAGGATAATACCTTACTGACCCTAAAGGCAGCTCAAATTGATGAGGATGAATACTTTGCCCGGGTGGTCAGCGAAGACGTGGAGCACATCCTGAAGGAATTGAAAGAGGCTCATAGCAGAGACCAGGGGAGTGCTGCCACAGATGATTCTGCTGTCTCCCTCAAAGAGTATCTTGATGAACTTTCCGAGACAGAGGGCGGCGATCAGAAGTGGATTAAGATTTTCTGCAAGGAACTGCGACTGCCTTATGCCAAATTGACCGAAACCGAAAAACATTGGCTGATTCAGATCAGCCGGAAATCGGAGCTGCTGAAAAGCGGGACTCCTCAGCGGGGAAGATTTCCTAGAATGCCCCAGAGAAAGAAATATTTAAAAAAGAAAAAATAGCGTGTATCTGGAACGACCGCTGCGGCGGGGGTTTATATACCTTTGTTCCGCAGACAGGGACAGGGTGCTGCTCGCCCCTATTGGATGACCCAACGCCAAAGTGGCTGCCCCCTTTGAACTCCCTGCCTGCTCGTGCAGTGGCTATTCATCCTGTTCCCACATGATAGATGATCCCCAGCCCGAACAGGATAAACAGACACTGAGACCAGCCCTGACACTGGGCCGGTTTCGGTGCCTATTTTTTGTCAGCAGCTGGAACTTCCAGCTACAGCATGCGCTGTATGCTTCGTAAGAGTGTGCGACATTTTCTGGTATTCTATTGCAAGCTCTGCTATAATCAGATTAGCGCATCTTCAATAACAGCGCCCTGAACGAGATGGGCGACGATATTGCAGGCCGGATTTATGAGTATTTCCTCAATAAGTTTGTCAAAACATTGCCCAGGATGACGGCGTGTTCTTCACCCCTAAGTCCCTGGTCAAGATGATCGTTAATGTGCCGGACCCCCCAGGGTATCCTGCTGGAAATTAAGACTCACTATTTGATACAAAGAAATGCGGCATAGGCACAGGGGTGTCGGAGTGTCGGTTTCATATAAGTGTTAATTTGAAATGCCTCCGAGAGAGGCACTTGAAATTAAGATTTATGTAGAACTTAATAAAGGATATGAGGTGCTGAAGTGAAGGACAGAAAAAACTTTATCTCAACTTGTCAATGCGGATGGCATAAGGGCTTTTACAACGAAGATGATTTTTCAAAAGTACTATGTAGCATTAATTACACTGACTTTTTTGAATATCCTGATGACGATGAATTTCCATATGACTCAGCACATTCACTGCTATGCGGGTCTTGTCATCATTTTGCCTTGGCATTAAATAAAGTGATGGACTACAACGCTTATATAATTCAAGGAAATGATAAAAAGGGTTTTCACGCTTTCTGTCAGATATACAAAGGTAAGAATTGGTATTATGTAGACGCCAGAGGGATAACTTCAAGTTTCGATGAGTTTTTGACTGTTGCGCGAGAGTTTGTTGGTGATGAATACACCATTAGACCAGTCACAGCAGAGGACATTGATGAATGGAAAAAAGATAGCGATTATGATGATGAGGCGCTTGCATTTGCTGAAGCTGTAATCGAAAAATACAATGAATGCTATTCGTTGTGAGTAAAAATGAAGGAGGGGGTGTTTATGCCAACAATTACAAAGAAACTGTTTGAAGAGTATGAACAGCTCCGCCATGACCGCGACAATGGACGGATTGAGGCTTATGTGTGAGGGGCTGAATAAAGCCCCAAAAGCCACCGGGAAGTATTTTCTTGAAGTGTTGGCCTGCTTCCAAGCAATTGAAAAGCGATAGATTCGCAAAATTTACAAGCTCTATAAAGAGAGTATTCTCAGTAAACAACACACTAAGGAGGGAGAATATGGACGAGAAGAAAGGGAATAAAGTATTCTCAACTATTTGCTACATTATTGGAAGTATTGCGGCTTTCGCAGTAGTTTGCGTTGCAGTGTCAGAGTTGATGCCGCGTATTTCAGGCACAATCAATAAAGTGGCAGCAAAGAAAGCAAATGCAAAATGGGATGAAGATGACTGGGGCCCGGTTATTGAGAAAAAGATAGTAGACACTGAGGAGGAAGTTTCAGATGCAGATTGATACTGATAAGGTTGCGCAGCAATGTATTGATGCCATCAATGAAAAAATAAAGAATTTAAATAAGTTGAATATCATAGTTATCGGGAAATCCGGTGTCGGTAAAAGTACTCTGATAAATAGTCTGTTCAGGGGAAACTTTGCTGAGACTGGCTTGGGTCGTCCTATCACATCTGAAATACGTCGACTTGAGAAGAAGGACTATCCGTTGGCAATTTATGACACTCCCGGTTTCGAGTTGTCTGCTGGTCAGCAGAATAAAGTGAAGGACGAAGTGATCGACATCATCAGAAAAGGCTTCTCATCTAAGGATGTAAATGATGCGATTCACTGTATTTGGTACTGTATTAATGTTGGAGCCAATCGAACATTTGATGAGAGTGAAGTTCAGTGGTTAAAGGAATTCTCTGCTGAGAACAAAATTACACAGGTTCCGATTATCGTTATACTTACACAGGCTGTCCCTAAGAAAAAAGCTGCTGAGATGAAAGCGCTGGTTGAGAAGGAGAATCTCGATATCATCAAAGTCGTTCCTGTTCTTGCTCAGGACATGGAATTTGATGAAGAGTATATCGCACGTGCCTATGGATTGGACAGGCTTATTGATGTGATGGCAGAAGTGCTCCCATCGGAACTTCAGAACACTCTTCAGAATGTGCAAAAGGCCTCTCTTGAATCAAAGAAAAAGGCATCGCAAAAAGTAATTGCGGCTGCAGTTGCGGGTTCCTTCGGTGAGGGGTTTGCGCCTATCCCTTTCTCAGACGCGGCACTGCTGGTTCCGACTCAGATGGGCATGATAGCTGGAATAACCGTCATATTCGGAATGGACATAAATAAAAGCTTTTTGACTTCATTCGTATCGGCGACAATCGGTAGTGCTGGTGCAACGGTGCTTGGAAAAACAATAGTATCAAACCTTCTTAAACTGATTCCGGGAGTTGGAATAGTTGCAGGTGGAATGATATCTGGCACAACAGCAGGACTGTTGACAACAGCACTTGGCGAGGCTTATCTGTTGTTGATGGAGATGGTATACAAGGGCGAAATTACTAAAGAAGACCTATATACTGATGAAGGTCAGGCTGCCATGACAAAGCTCTTCAAAGAAGAATTGAAGAAAAACAGAAAGAAATAAACAATAAAGTGCCTCACCGCTAGAATCAAATCCAGTGGTGAGGCGTTTCTGCGTCTATGGGATTAAGCCTGAATTTCCTGTCCGTGCTTGAATGTGAAGCAGATGTCGTCGGTGCTGTAGACAGTGGCGTAATCCACCAGCGAGTGCCAGTTTGCCAAATTGAACTCGGTGAGTGTGCCCGGTAGAGCCTTGAAGTTCTTAAGGAAGGCTTCAATATCGGCTCTCTGGCCTTGAATCCGATCCAGGTCGGCCTATGGGGCGGCTTCTTGCCCTGAAAGAATTCCGGTGTGGCGGTGAACAAGACTTCTCGTTCATGTGAACGGATAGGCTTTGATTATCGAGGTGGTGCTCAATTTGAACATCAGCAAGCGGTCCAAGTCGGTTTAGACCACTTTAGCACCATAAAGGATTGCGTACAGAGCGCGTTTTGGGGCGCTATGCACGTGTTCGTACAGAAGCGGTACATACGTACATAGCGAAAAGGTCAAATTCTCTTATGTACATTCCTGTCTAGGCTATAAGTTCCTTCACTAATAGGAGTAAATCAGGGTGCAAATCGGAACCATTCAGGAACGCCTGCAAAAATTTTTGGGACTGTGCTGCGGCGGGGTTTTATATACCTTTGTTCCGCAGACAGCAAAAGGCTGGCAGTCTGTGCTTTTGGGCACAAACTACCAGCCTTTCTTTGTCACTCATGCTGCCCCTGCCGGGGCACCTTTCGCGCCAGGAGAGTAGGGGAGAATAGCTCTCCATTCAGCCGTCCTCTGCTGCACAAAGGTATAACACACTAGACTTTGTAACCAAAGTCGTGTGCCAACAGGGATGCTGCTCGCCCCTATTGGAAACCCAGAGCCAAAGAGGGGAGCCCCCTCTTTGGAATCACCTCATGCTTGTGCATTTGCAATACAGCCATCTTGCATGCCCAAGCATGAAAACCTGGTACAGAAGCCCCGTTGTTCGGGACGATTCTGCACCAGGTTTTGTATTCATGATGCGGTGACTTCCGCGTTCTCTCGTACCTGCTGGATTGCATCAATCAGGGCAGCTCGGGTTTTGGGGTCAAACAGCTTAATGAAGCTGACCGGTTTATCAAAGGGAGGCCGGGTCAGTTCGGTCATGTTTTCCATGTATCCATTAGCTTCTACATAATGAATGACTTTGTGGACAAAGGCGATCTGCTGGGGGGTGAGGGACTGATCGTTGATGAATTGGGAGAAGGCCTGCATAGCTGCCTCATGGTCCAGCTTTGCGATCCGGCGGATCAGCAAACCAAAGGGCGTATTTCCGAACTCCCGGTTATAATCCTCCTGGCTCCCCAATTCCTTGGTCAGCACTCGTTCCAGCTCCTGATAATCGGTTTGGGCCAGCGGGAGGTTATGGGTTAGCTTGTGAATGGCCAGAGTGTCCCCGTGCTCGTTGACGTAACGGTTTACCTTGGCACGATAGTCCTCAAAATCGTAGGCGGCATCCAGCGGGATATTTTCCTGCCGGTCAAGAACCGGGTCAGTGAGTTTTGTAATGATGGTTTTTTGTCCGGCTTCTCCTTCGTCCAGGAACTGGATTAGCCCCCGCAGCTCCCGGCGTACCCTCTCAAACAGTAGGATATCATTGGCGTCCCAGAAAGCGTCTGTGTGGATTTCCTTCAGCACTGGCAGCTTCGCTTTGACCTGAGGGATACTTGCTTTTCGCTCCAAAAGGGTTGCCGTATCACAAAGCTGTTTTTTCGCGTACTTAAAAGAGGGCAGCTGTCCGATCTGTGCCAGGATGAGACCGTAGATGAAATTATCAAACCGCTTTGCAAATTCATCGTTTTCCGGTGACTGGACAAGGGGCGCGATCTGGGTTTCCAGCTCCCGTTTGGCTTCCTCCGTGAGGGATAAGAAAGCGTCCTCTTTCTGGTACTTTTGCACATGTTCCCGGCGCAGTTTGACCTCGATTAGCTCCGGGTTAAGGGCCTGAATCTGCTGGCGGCAGCTATTTACCAGTTCCGTCCGCCAAGCCTGATAATCGTCTCCGGCAAAGCCACTTTCCTGCAACGCTGCGGCAATCCGAACCTGCTTGCCGAAAATATTCTCGGAAAGGGTTTTGGTTTCCCGGGCCTCGTAGCCCTCTTTGTGCTCCTCAAAGAATTCAAAGTTGCCGCAGTAGTCAAAGATCAAAAATCGCCGTTTGTCGGTGTACTCGCCGTCGATCTGGTCCACACAGGCCAGCCCCTTACACAGACGAGTACCCCGGCCGATCATCTGCCAGAACTTTGCTTTGGAACGCACCTTTTTGAAGAACACCAGGTTCACACACTCGGGCACATCGATGCCGGTATCCATCATATCCACTGAAACCGCAATGTGCGGTTCTTTTTCGGGCACCTTGAAGTCATCGATGACCTTCTGGGCGTAGCTGTCCTCACAGATAACCCGCTGAGCAAAGGTCCCATGATATTGGGGATAGAGCTTATTGAACCGTTCCAGAATAAACTCTGCATGGCGCTTGTTCTGGGCGAAGATAATGGTCTTGCCCAGCCGGTCGCCGCCTGCCACCTTGATGCCCCGCTCCATCAGGTCCTGAAGAACCAGATCCACCGTTCCCTCATTAAAGACGAACTTGTTGAGTTTCTCCGGCGGGATGTACTCCGGCATAGGGCCATCCTCGGCGAAATCCTCCTCATAGCGCTGCTTGTCCTCGTCAGACAGGTCGTTGTAGGTGATGCCTTCCTCCAGGAACTTGGTCTTGACCTTATAGTTATAATATGGCACCAGAACATGATCCTGGTATACCGCCGTCTCATAGTCATAAGGATAGGTCGGAACACCGCTCTCCATCTCAAAAAAGTCGTAGGTGTTCCGGTCGATGTCGGTTTTGGGGGTGGCAGTCAGCCCCACCAGAATGGCATCGAAATACTCGAAAATTGCCCGGTATTTCTTGAAGATGCTCCGGTGGCTCTCGTCAATGATAATCAGGTCAAAGTGGGCCGGGGTGAACAGCTGCCGCCCGTCCGGAGATTTGGCATCGTCAATGGCGTTCAAGATAGTGGGATAGGTGGAGAATACAATCCGGGCGTTCCGGTCGTCCTTGTTGGTACAGAGGTTGCACAGGGTCATATCCGGCAGATATTTTTTGAAGTCCTCCTTTGCCTGCTTCACCAGTGCGGTGCGGTCGGCCAGAAAAAGAATGTTCGTGACCCACTTGCCTCGGCTGAGCACATCGGTCAGGCTGGAAGCCGTCCGGGTTTTGCCGGTGCCGGTGGCCATCACCAGCAGGTGCTTGCGGATGCCCTGCTGGGTGTGCTCACAGACTGCCCGGATGGCCTCTTTCTGGTAATACCGGTCGGTGATCTTGTCGTCGATGGCGATACTCAGCAGGTCTTTCCGCTCGGCGCGGCGGTTCATCAGCTTGTCCAGATCGTCTTTGCTAAAAATACCGCTGACCTTCCGCTGGGGGGCGCTCTGGTCGTCCCAGAAATAGGTCTCGAAGCCGTTGGTGGTGAAGATCATGGGCCGCCGTCCGAACTTCCGTTCCAGGCAGTCGGCGTAGAGGGACGCCTGTTTCCGCCCGATGTTGGGGTCCTTACTGGTGCGCTTGGCCTCCACTACCGCCAGGGGCAGGCCGTCCTTCCCGAACAGCACATAGTCGCAAAAGCCCTTTTGCCCCGGCACGCCAGCCATGTCCTCCACCGGGTATTCCTCCCGCACGTCTGCATCGGCGCCAGTGAACTTCCAGCCCATCTCTTTCAGGTCCACATCAATGAACCGCTTGCGGGTCTCGAACTCGGACAGGTCCTCGGGCTGGAAACGGCGCTCCTGCTGGTGCTTCTCCTTTTCGGCGGTGTACTGGGCCGCCATCTGCTCCACCTGACGCCGCAGCGCCTCGATCTCGGCTTTCTGCTCCTCCAGCAGGCTTTCCTGTGCCTTGACTTTTTGCGGGTCCACCGTCATCTTTTCGGTGGGGATCAGCTCCTGGTCAAAGCTGCGCTCCTGGTAGTCGGAGCCATAGCAGTAGTCGATCCACTGGACAAACTCAAACAGCCCCCGCAGAGCCGCCAGGGCATCCCCCGGCTGGACATTCCGCTCGGTATGTACCGCCATATTGCCCAGCTTTGCGATGTAGCACAGCTTGCCCCAGGTGTTATAGTCCATGGCAAAACGGAAGCTCGGCTCAAAGACCAGGGATTTCAGATTGTCCTTATAGGGCATCTTCATGGTCTGGTCGGCAGCATACACCCATTTGATGGCCAGCTCCATGGCCTTGCGGCAGCCCACCGCGCACAGCGCCGGGGCAGAGGCATAGATTTTCTCCGCCTCCACACAAGCCGGGGCAAAGAGGGCGTATTCAGGTTTTTGAGAGAGGAAGGAGAAGTTGGACATCGTGGATCACCTAAAAAATTTTAAAACAACTTGACATTACGATACATTTCCAATGACAAAGCGACTTTTATCAATTATTCTATCAATTGATTTATCCATCTGCGCTGTCATATCAAGGTAAGCAGACAGA
>NXNN01000225.1_pt1 | contig 10507 bp, 10 predicted proteins | sample 2041041 | NCBI WGS metagenome assembly NXNN01 (sample SAMN07660617, study PRJNA407663) | chicken gut metagenome | isolation source: caecum content treated with Lincosamide | host: Gallus gallus domesticus | place: Czech Republic: Brno | collected 2016 | reverse complement strand
AGGTGCGGATGTGGAGAATCTGAAGAATATGCTCTACAAAAAAACGCGCCTTGAGGATACATTTGGTGTAAATATGCTTGCCGTGGCGGACGGAAGACCGGAGACGCTGGGGCTTAAAAAGATCATAGAACACCATGTAGACTTTCAGTTTGAGCTTGCTACCCGCAAATATCAGACGCTCCTTGCCAAAGAAAAGGAGAAGAGCGAGGTGCAGGAAGGTCTGATCAAGGCGTGTGATGTGATCGACCTGATCATCGAAATCCTGCGTGGAAGTAAGTCTGTAAAGGATGCAAGGGCATGTCTCGTAAATGGAGTCACAGATAATATAAAATTCAAATCCAGCATCTCAAAGAAAATGGCTGCCATGCTGCGCTTTACCGAGCGGCAGGCAACAGCGATCCTGGAGATGCGCCTTTATCGTCTGATCGGACTGGAGATCGAGGCTCTCCGGGCCGAACATGAACAGACGCTTAAGAATATCGCACGTTTTGAGGATATCCTGAACAATTACGACTCTATGGCAGGCGTGATCATAGAAGAACTGGACGGCTTTAAGAAAGAATATGCCCGCAAACGCCGCACAGTCATTGAAAATGCAGAAGAGGCGGTCTATGAGGAGAAGAAGATCGAAGAGCAGGAAGTTGTTTTCCTGATGGACCGCTTCGGGTATGCCAAGACGGTCGATATATCAGTTTATGAGAGGAACAAAGAAGCTGCCGACAGTGAGAATAAATACATAGTACACTGTATGAATACCGGAAAGCTTTGTGTTTTTACTGACAGCGGCAGAATGCATCAGGTCAAAGTGCTGGATGTGCCATATGGAAGGTTCCGCGATAAAGGGACACCGATCGATAATGTCAGCAACTATTCCACCAGTGATGAACAGATCATCATGGTATGCGATGCAGAGCAGATGAGATATGCGTATCTTCTGTTTGCAACGGCACAGGGGATGATCAAAAAAGTAGAGGGTACAGAGTTCCAGGTGACCAAGCGCACGATCGCAGCCACGAAGCTGCAGGACGGGGATTCTCTGATCGCCGTGAAAGTAGTCAATGACAGCCAGCATACAGTGTTGCAGACGAGGAATGGTTATTTTCTGAGGTTCCCGGCTGCCGATATCCCGGTGAAGAAAAAAGCTGCCGTAGGTGTGCGCGGGATACGGCTGCAGAAGAAAGATGAACTGGAAAATGTGTATCTTTTTGAAGAGGGAACAGAGACTAAGATACACTATAATGAAAAGGAAGTAACACTGAACCGGCTGAAACAGGCAAAGCGAGACGGAGCCGGGACTAAATACAGGGGATAAAAAAATTTTTTTCAACCCTTGCAATCTAAGGGATCTGGTGGTATACTTACCAATAGTTACATAAGGAACCCGGCAGAAGAGTGGACGAAAGTTCACTCTTCTTTGTTGGTAAGGAGGAATTATAGCGTGTCGAGAAGAGAAGAGTATGAACAGAAGACAGAAGAGCTTCTGGAGCCGGTCATTTCGGAACTGGGGTTTGAGCTGGTAGATGTGGAATATGTCAAGGAGGGAGGCACCTGGTATCTGCGTGCCTATATTGACAAACCCGGAGGGATCACCGTAGACGACTGTGAGGCAGTCAGCAGAAGATTCTCGGATATCCTGGATGAAAAAGATTATATCGAGGATTCTTATGTATTTGAGGTGAGTTCGCCCGGATTAGGGCGTCCTTTGAAAAAGGAAAAGGATTTTGCCCGGAGCGTCGGTGAGGAAGTTGAGATCCGGACTTATCGGGCCATCGACCGCCAGAAGGAATTTACCGGGATCCTTAAAAGATATGACGAGGACACAGTTACGATCGCATATGAAGATGATACAGAACAGACATTTGACAGAGCTGATATTGCCCTGATCCGTCTGGCTTTGGATTTTTAATTATTTTAGGAGGAAATGTAAAAATGAACACAGAGTTAATGGAAGCATTGACAATCCTTGAGAAAGAGAAGAACATCAGTAAAGATGTCATGATGGATGCAATCGAGAATTCTCTGATCAGTGCATGCAAGAATCACTTTGGAACAGCAGAAAATATTAAAGTGATCATGGATCGCGAGACATGCGATTATGCTGTGTATGCGGAAAAGAAAGTAGTAGAAGAAGTGACAAATCCGGCGCTGGAGATCAGCCTGGAAGAAGCGGAGAAGCTCGATTCTGCCCTTCAGGTCGGCGATGTGGCACAGATTCCGGTACAGTCAAAAGAATTCGGCCGTATCGCAACGCAGAACGCGAAGAACCTCATCCTTCAGAAAATCAGGGAAGAGGAGAGAAAAGTAGTCTTTGACCAGTATTTTGAGAAAGAGAAAGATATTGTCACAGGTATCGTTCAGCGCTATGTAGGAAAGAATATCAGCATCAATCTTGGAAGAGCTGACGCTATGCTGACAGAGAATGAGCAGGTCAAAGGAGAAGTGTTTAAGCCGACAGACCGCATCAAGCTTTATGTAGTCGAAGTGAAAAATACACCGAGGGGACCGAAGATCCTTGTATCCCGTACCCATCCTGAGCTTGTGAAACGTCTGTTTGAGGCAGAAGTTGCCGAGGTCAGGGACGGGACAGTCGAGATCAAGAGTATTGCACGTGAGGCGGGCTCCCGTACAAAGATGGCAGTGTGGTCCAATGATCCGAATGTGGATCCGGTAGGAGCCTGCGTTGGTATGAACGGGGCGAGGGTCAATGCAGTGGTACAGGAACTGCGCGGAGAAAAAATAGATATCATCAACTGGGATGAGAACCCGGCTCTTCTGATCGAGAATGCGTTAAGCCCGGCAAAGGTCATCTCTGTTATGGCTGATCCGGAAGAAAAAGTGGCAAACGTGATCGTGCCGGATTATCAGCTTTCCCTTGCGATCGGAAAAGAAGGACAGAACGCGCGCCTTGCTGCAAGACTGACAGGATATAAGATCGATATTAAGAGCGAGACACAGGCAATCGAGGCCGGCGATCTTCCGGAAAACTATATGGAACAGATGGGTCTGATGGAAGAAGAAGGCTATACCGGCGATTACGATGAAGAATATGAAGACGGAGCTTACGACGAGTATGGAAACGACGGTTATGACGAGTCTGACGGATATGAAGAAGGCTATGATGATCACAGCCAGGAAGAACCGGAGGAGATCGAATTCGTCGAGACGGATAAATAACAGGATATGATCTGAAGGAGTGAATCGTTTGGCAGTAAAGAAAAAGATCCCCATGAGGAAATGCGTGGGGTGCGGTGAGATGAAACCAAAGAAAGAACTGATGCGTATACTGAAGACAGAGACCGGGGAGTTTGTAGTTGATGCTGCCGGCAAGAAAAACGGCAGAGGAGCGTACATCTGCCGTTCGGTCGACTGTTTTAAGAGTGCGGTAAAGTCGAGGGGGCTGGAACGCTCTTTTAAACAGGAAATCCCGCAGGAAGTATATGACAGGCTGGAAAAGGAGATGGGCGAGATTGAAGCAGAAGGATAAAGTCCTGTCTCTGATCGGGCTTGCGATGAAAGCGGGAAGATGTACGAGCGGCGAGATGATGACGGAGAGTGAAACGAAGTCAGGGCGCGCCAGACTTGTGATCATCGCATCAGATGCATCGGAGAACACAAAGAAGAAATTTCGGGATATGTGTAAATTTTACGAGGTTCCAATTTATATTTACGGAGATAAAGATACCTTAGGGCATGCAATGGGAAAAGAATTCCGTGCATCTCTGGCGATATTGGACGAAGGATTTGCAGACGGGATTCAAAGAGAGCTTAAAGACCGAGAGGATATTGCATAAAGGAGGTAGTTGATATGACTAAAATGAGGGTACATGAACTGGCAAAAGAGCTGGGCATGGATAATAAAGAACTCGTAGACATTCTCCAGAAGAAAAATGTGGAGATCAAGAATCATATGAGCACGATCGAGGACAATGTGGCTGATGAGATTCGCCGTGAAGTTTCTCAGAAAGGTGAAAAGAAAGCTCCTGTGGCAGAGAACAAAGGTGAAGATCATACGGCAGGGCAGACAGAAGGAAAAGAAGCGGCGGCGCCGAAAAAGAAAAATCTGGCATTTGTGATCCGCCCGCAGAATTCCAGAAACAGCAGCAGGATCCAGGGCAATCGTCCCGCACAGCGGCAGGCCCGTCCGGGACAGCAGGGAGGCCGCTCGGGACAGGGAGGAGCAGGCGCACGTCCGGCACATGGTGCACGTCCGGCCGGAGAGAGACCGGTACGCCCTGAACGCGCGCCACATGGTGCACGTCCTGCAGCTGAGGGCAGACCGGCTCCGGAGACAAGACCGTTAACAGAACGCCCGGTTCAGGCAGAACGTCCGGCACAGAGTGTACGTCCGGCTGCAGATGCACGTCCGACAGGAGAGAAACCGGCACAGACTGCACGTCCGGCCCGCACAGAGCGCCCGGGACAGCAGGGGCGTCCTGCGGCAGAAGGGAAGCCCTCAACAGAGAGAGCTGCACAGGGAGGCCGCCCGGAGCAGGGTGCACATGGAAACCGTCAGGGAGACGGAAGAGATAACAGAAATATGTCCGACCGTCCGGTAAGAGGCGAGAGACAGGGAGGCGACCGTCCGGCAAGAGGTGACAGAGGCCAGAACGGGCGCAGTTTCAATAATAGCGGAAACAGCCGTCAGGGTCGCCCGGAGAGAAATGGACGCGACCAGCGCGGCTCAGGTCAGGGACCGCGTGCTGACAGAAGAGATTCCCGCAGGGATGATATGAACACTCCTGTAATGGAGCAGCAGAAGAGCCAGAGAAACAAGGCGAAAGATAAAGAACGCGACAACAAGAAGAAGGAATACAGAGACGAAGCGTTCGAAGGAAAAGGAAGAAAAGGCAGGAAGCAGAAACAGGTAGCAGAGGCTAAGAAACCGCAGCCGAAGGAAGAAAAGAAGGAAGAGAAGATCAAACAGATCGTAATCCCTGAAGTCCTGACGATCAAGGAACTTGCTGACAAGATGAAAGTAGTTCCGTCCGTGATCGTCAAGAAGCTGTTCCTGCAGGGAAAAGTAGTTACAGTGAATCAGGAGATTGATTATGAGACAGCCGAAGAGATTGCTCTGGACTTCGATGTGCTCTGCGAGAAAGAGGAAGTTGTCGATGTGATCGAGGAACTTCTCAAAGAAGATGAAGAAGATGAAAGCCAGATGGTAAAACGTCCGCCTGTAGTCTGCGTCATGGGGCATGTCGATCATGGTAAGACCTCCCTTCTTGATGCAATCCGTCATACAAATGTGACAGACCGCGAGGCCGGCGGTATTACCCAGCATATCGGGGCTTATATGGTGGAAGTCAATGGAGAGAAGATCACTTTCCTTGATACTCCGGGACATGAGGCGTTTACCGCCATGCGTATGCGCGGGGCGAGCTCAACAGATATTGCGATCCTCGTGGTAGCGGCAGATGACGGCGTTATGCCGCAGACAGTGGAGGCCATCAACCATGCAAAAGCAGCCGGTGTCGAGATCATTGTTGCGATCAACAAGATTGATAAGCCGGGCGCTAATATCGAACGCGTGAAACAGGAATTGACAGAATATGAGCTCATTCCGGAAGACTGGGGTGGAAGTACGGTATTTGTACCGGTATCTGCTCACACGAAAGAAGGAATTCCGGAACTGCTGGAGATGATCTTGCTTACTGCAGAGGTGATGGAGCTGAAAGCAAATCCGAACCGTGCGGCGAGAGGGCTTGTCATCGAGGCAGAGCTCGATAAAGGAAAAGGTTCTGTGGCAACGGTCCTTGTCCAGAAGGGAACACTCCACGTGGGAGACGCCATTGCGGCAGGAAGTGCACACGGCCGTGTGCGTGCCATGATGGATGATAAAGGAAGACGTGTCAAGGAAGCGGGACCGTCCCAGCCGGTAGAAATCCTGGGATTAAATGAAGTGCCGAATGCCGGAGAAGTATTTGTAGGCTGCGAATCTGAGAAAGAGGCGAGAAACTTCGCTGAAACGTTTATCGCACAGAACAAAGTTAAACTGCTTGAAGAGACAAAATCAAGAATGTCTCTTGATGATCTGTTCAACCAGATCCAGGAAGGCAATCTGAAAGAGCTTGACATTGTGGTAAAAGCAGATGTACAGGGTTCTGTGGAGGCGCTGAAACAAAGCCTTCTGAAGCTCTCGAATGATGAAGTAGTGATCAAAGTGATCCACGGAGGCGTAGGCGCCATCAATGAATCAGATGTGATCCTGGCATCAGCGTCCAATGCGATCATTATCGGATTTAATGTGCGCCCGGATGCAACAGCAAAAGATATCGCTGAGCGGGAAGGCGTAGACATCAGACTGTACAGAGTCATCTACAATGCGATCGAGGATGTAGAGGCTGCCATGAAAGGTATGCTCGATCCGGTATTTGAGGAGAAAATCCTCGGCCACGCAGAGGTACGGCAGACATTTAAGGCGTCAGGCGTCGGCACGATCGCAGGTGCTTATGTACAGGACGGTATCTTTGAGAGAAATTGTTCTGTCCGCCTGATCCGTGACGGTATCGTAGTCTTTGACGGACCGCTTGCATCTCTTAAGAGATTTAAGGATGATGTCAAGGAGGTAAGAGCAGGCTACGAGTGCGGATTCGTATTTGAGAACTACAATGACATCAAAGAGGGAGACAACGTAGAAGCTTATAAAATGGTAGAGACAGAGAGAAAATAGATTCTCACAAAAAGGAGCGGCAATGAGAAAAAACAGTATCAAAAACACACGTGTAAACGCTGAGGTCCAGCGGGAACTGAGCAACATCATTCGCAGCGGGATCAAGGATCCCAGAGTTGCGCCGATGACTTCCGTGGTAGCTGTGGAAGTTGCTCCGGACTTAAAGACATGTAAGGCATATATCAGTGTCCTCGGGGATAAGAAAGCCCAGGAGGATACGATCCGCGGCCTGCAGAGTGCGGAAGGCTACATCCGCCGTGAACTGGCACGTACGATCAATATGCGAAATACCCCGGAGATCCGGTTCATCGTGGATCAGTCTATTGAGTATGGCGTGAATATCAGCAGGAAGATAGATGAAGTAACCAGAGATTTGGATAATGGAGTTGAATAACAGCATGAAAATTATATTAGATGATATTTTGAAAGGAAAGAAGAGTGTTGCCCTGGGCGGCCATGTCCGCCCGGACGGCGACTGCGTAGGTTCGTGTATGGGGCTGTACCACTATCTGAGAGAACAGTATCCGGATATCGGCACTGATGTGTATCTCGAGGAAGTGCCGGAGGCGTACAGTATTATCAAAGGTACGGATGAGGTAAAGACACAGACTGACGGCAGTGCTGTGTATGATCTGTTTATATGCCTGGACTGCGGGGATGCACAGCGTCTCGGGTTTTCAAGTCCTCTGTTTGAAAATGCAAAAGAAACGCTGTGTATTGACCATCATATCAGTAATGATGCATTTGCAGATCACAATTATATCGTGCCGGATGCCAGTTCAACATCGGAGCTTGTTTATAACCTGACCGACAAAGAGAAGATCAGTCCTGCATCTGCAGAGGCTCTTTATATGGGTATCGTCCATGATACGGGTGTGTTTCAGTATTCCTGCACATCTCCGGAGACAATGGAGGCTGCGGCAGAGCTGATGCGCAAAGGGATCAACGGCAGCGAGATCATTGATAAGACATATTACGAGAAGAGCTACATACAGAACCAGATCCTTGGACGCGCCCTTCTTGAGAGTATGCTCATCATGGATAAGAAATGTATCGTATCCGTGATACGGCAGAAATCCATGAGGTTTTTTCAGGCGCAGCCCTCTGATCTTGAAGGGATCGTAAGCCAGCTGCGTCAGACAAAGGGCGTTGAAGTCGCAATCTTTCTCCATGAGATAAGTCCGCAGCAATTTAAAGTAAGCCTGCGTTCCAAAGGAAAGGTAGATGTAAGCGAGATCGCGCAATATTACGGCGGCGGCGGGCATGTACGTGCAGCCGGGGTTACGATGGAGGGATCCAGCCATGATGTGATCAATAACATAACAGCCCGGATTGCACTGCAGTTAAAGCATGAAGAAGAACAGGATGATGAACAATGATCAACGGAATCCTGAATATTTATAAGGAAAAAGGTTACACTTCCCATGACGTTGTGGCGCGGCTGCGCGGGATAGTGGGGCAGAAGAAGATCGGGCATACGGGCACCCTTGATCCGGAGGCGGAAGGGGTGCTCCCTGTCTGTCTGGGGCGTGCCACTAAAGTCTGCGATATGCTCACGGATAAGGACAAGACATATGAAACTGTCCTGCTTCTCGGGACTTCAACAGATACACAGGATATCACCGGCAGAGTCTTGTCCTCTCGTTCTCTGGATGATCCCGAACTGCCGGAAGGAACGGTCACGGAAGAGAAAACAGAATCATGTATCCGCGGTTTTATCGGCGAGTATGATCAGATTCCTCCGATGTATTCAGCTCTCAAGGTCGGCGGGAAGAAGCTTTATGAACTTGCCAGGGAAGGTAAGACAATCGAGAGAAAGAGCCGGAAAGTCATGATCTATGATATCAGGATCAAGGATATCAATCTGCCGCGCGTCCGTATGGAAGTGAAATGTTCAAAAGGAACCTATATCCGTACTTTGTGTCATGATATCGGTGAAAAACTCGGGTGTGGCGGATGTATGGAGAAACTGCTGCGTACACGTGTCGGGCAGTTCTCTCTGGACCAGAGCCTGAAGCTTGCCGAAGTAGAGAGAACCGTGCATGAGGGCAGGACAGGTGAGATCCTGATGCCGACGGACAGTGTATTTTGTGATCTCGAAGAGTCACGTACCAAAGAACGGTTCGATGTGTTTGGGTACAATGGGAATCCTCTGGAGCGTAAGCATCTCACAGGTGAGATCGCCGGGAAATCTGCTGAACAGCTGGAGGACAGGCGCTTCCGTATATATGACAGCCATAGAAATTTTATCGGCATCTACTATTATGACAGAAAGACAGACAGGTTTCGCCCTGAAAAAATGTTTCTGGACAGGGAAGAGGGTTGATATGAGATACATTACAGGAATCGAATCCTACAGCGGCCGGAAGAAGACCGCTGTCACACTTGGAAAATTTGACGGGCTTCATTTAGGACATCAGAAATTGATTGACAAGATCAGATCCTATGCATCCGATGAATGCGAAAGTGTAGTCTGTGCCTTTGACATGCACAGAGAATCTCTAATGACGGGCAGAGAGAGGCGGGAACATCTTGAGAATGAGGTGGACTGGCTGATCGACCAGCCGTTTACGAAAGAGCTGCGGGAGATGGAGGCAGAAAAATTTATTGAGGATGTTTTATACGGGACTCTCAGGGCCGCTCATATCGTAGTGGGGACGGACTTTAATTTTGGCTATGGAAAACGCGGCAACGCACAGATGCTTCTTGAATATGCGGAAAAATACGGATATACGGTAGATGTGATAGAAAAAGAACGTTATCTGGGAACGGTCATCAGCAGCACCTATATCAAGGATGCACTTGCTCAGGGAGATGTAAAGCTGGCTGAGCACCTGCTCGGATATCCCTACGGGCTGACCGGGATCGTACGGCACGGGAAGCAGCTCGGACGTACGCTTGGATTTCCGACTATGAATATCGAGCCCGAGGAGAATAAGATCCTGCCCCGCTTCGGCGTATATGCCTGCCGGGTAAAGATTGACGGGAAGTGGTATGATGCTGTCGGCAATGCCGGTATCAAGCCGACCGTGACGGACGAGCACCGCCGGCTTCTGGAAGTGTTTGTTTACGGATATGAGGGAGACGCTTATGGAAAAGAGGTTACAGCACAGTTCTGTGATTTCGAGAGACCGGAGACAAAGTTTGGTTCTGTAGAAGAACTGAAAGATAATGTGATGCAGGATATGCATTACGGTGAGAGATATTTTGCCGCCCGACGGGAGAAAAACGGGGAATAACAGCCCGGTCTGCACCAGGATTGGACTGGTGTAGAAAAAATATCTTTACAATCTGTGGGACGTATGCTATACTATGCAAGGTTTAAGCCGGTGTTCGGTAATCGGATCACTCCGACCATTACTTAATATCAGGCGTTTTATCAAAGTATTTTAAGGAGGATATGAAAATGATCGCAAAAGAGAAGAAACAGGCAATCATCAAAGAGTATGGAAGAACAGAGGGTGATACAGGTTCACCGGAGGTACAGGTTGCTATCCTGACAGCAAGGATCAACGAGCTGACAGAGCACTTCAAGGCTAATCCGAAGGATCACCACTCAAGAAGAGGACTTCTTAAGATGGTAGGTCAGAGAAGAGGACTTCTTGCATACTTAAAGAAAGTGGATATTGAGAGATATCGTTCACTGATCGAGAGACTCGGACTCAGAAAATAATCCGGGTTTTGATAAGCAAGACGGCGGGGCAGAGAAATCTGCCCTGTTTTTATTTGCAGTAGTTGCAGGGTTGTTTCATGAATAAAAATTAAATATGGAGAATCCTTTGAAAAAGCTGGAAAATATAGAGCTATACATTTGCTTTATATTTCTGGCTTTTTTTG
>NXNN01000224.1_pt1 | contig 10528 bp, 4 predicted proteins | sample 2041041 | NCBI WGS metagenome assembly NXNN01 (sample SAMN07660617, study PRJNA407663) | chicken gut metagenome | isolation source: caecum content treated with Lincosamide | host: Gallus gallus domesticus | place: Czech Republic: Brno | collected 2016 | reverse complement strand
GAAGAAAGAAGAAACCCTGAAAATATCTGATGCCCTTGCAGTAATAAAGGGAAACAAATATATCCTGATCATTGCCTTTATGGGACTTCTGTTTAACTTTGTAACAAATATGGGAACAATTGTTTACTACTATACATGGATTGTTGGAGATGTAGGTCTGATGAGTATTGCAAGTGCCGTACAGATTATAGCGATTCCGCTGGCATTTGTTTTTCCTCCTCTTCTGAAGAAAATATCAGTGGTCAAGCTCATGTTTATCGGCTTTATCATCTCGGCAGTGGGATACTTTATAAACTTTTTTGCAGGGGCAAACATACCGCTTCTTGCAATAGCGGCTGTATTTACCGGTGCAGGAACTATTCCAAGTAGTATGCTGATCTCTCTTGCTGTCCTGGAATGTGCAGAATATAATGAGTGGAAAGGTCTGCACCGTATGGAAGGAACTATGTCCAGTTTAGTTAATCTTGCGAAGAAAGTAGGGGCTGCTCTCGGAAGCGGCGGATTAGGTGTACTGCTTACAATTGTAGGATATAATGGAACATTAGAAGTGCAGTCAGATGCTACTTTAATGGGAATCCGTATGCTCTTTAGTATTGTTCCGATGGTGCTTTATGTATTGGTAGCAATATCGCTGACAGGATATTTTAAACTGGACAAGAGAATGGCGGAAATCCGTCAGGAAAATGAGAAAAACCGTGAGACTGCAAAGCAAGCGGTATCAGAAGGACGGGAGCTGTAAGAATGGATATTATAGATATTTTGCCGCAGTTGACATTAGAGGAAAAAGCATCTCTTTGCTCTGGATATTATTACTGGCATACGAAGAGTATTGAGAGACTGGATATTCCCAGAGTCATGATGTGCGACGGCCCTCACGGACTGCGCAAGCAGACCGGACCGGAAGACCATCTGGGGATCCATGAGAGCCTCAAGTCAGTTTGCTTTCCGAGCGCTTCCGCACTGGCTGCATCTTTTAATACGGAAGTAATGAAAGAGCTGGGCGAGTGTCTGGGAAAAGAATGCCAGGCGGAAAATGTGGGGATGCTGCTCGGCCCCGGAGTCAATATGAAGAGAAGCCCGCTCTGCGGAAGAAACTTTGAATACTTCAGCGAGGATCCGTATCTTGCCGGAGAACTTGCATCTGCATATGTGAAAAGTCTTCAGGCACAGGGAGTTGCTGCCTGTGTCAAGCATTTTGCCTGCAATGACCAGGAGACCGAGCGGATGAGCATAGACACAGAGGTGGATGAGAGAACGCTTCATGAAATCTATCTTCCGGCATTTGAAAAAGTCATTCAGGAGGCAAAGGTGCGGGGAGTGATGTGTGCATACAATTCCCTGAACGGAACTTTCTGCTCGGAAAATAAAAATCTTCTGACAGATATCCTGAGGAACCAGTGGGGATACGAAGGGTTTGTTGTAACTGACTGGGGTGCGGTCAAAGACCGTGTGGAAGGCGTCAGGGCAGGCCTTGATCTTGAGATGCCGGGAGGCCCCGGCGCTCAGGATCAGAAGATCGTGGCAGCTGTTCAGGACGGGAGTCTGGATGAAAGTGATCTGGATAAGGTTGTCAGACGGATTCTGCAGTTCGTTTCGGACTGCACGGAGCAGAAAAGAATAGTCGTAAAGGATTACGAGGCAGATCATAAAAAGGCGGCAGAGCTTGCCTGCGAGTGTATGGTCCTTCTGGAGAACCGGGATAATATCCTGCCTCTTAAAAAAGAGACAAAGACAGTATTTATCGGAGAGTTTGCCGTTACGCCGCGCTATCAGGGCGGCGGCAGCAGTCATGTGAATCCATGGAAAGTGGAGGATGCATACCATGCGGCAGAATCGGCCGGAGCAGATGTCACTTTTGTAAAAGGATACGATGTAAAAAATGAAAAGGATAAAAAACTTGCTGCACATCTTATAGAGGAAGCTGTAGAGGCGGCAGAAAAAGCAGAGACGGCTGTGATCTTTGCAGGACTTCCGGATGAGTATGAGAGTGAGGGATGGGACAGAAGTTCACTGGATCTTCCTGAAGTTCAGAACCGTCTGATCGAGGCGGTCGCGGCAGTACAGCCGAATACGGTCGTTGTCGTCCATGCAGGAGCGCCTGTGATTATGCCCTGGAGGGATCAGACGAAAGCAATCCTTCTGGCATATCTGGGCGGCGAGGGAGTCGGATCGGCAGAGGCGGATGTGCTGTATGGCAGCGTGAATCCGTCAGGAAAACTGGCAGAGACTTTCCCGCTGGAACTGGAGCATAATCCTTCTTACCTCAATTTCCCGGGGGCAAACGGTCAGGTAAAATACCGGGAAGGCGTGTTCATCGGCTACCGGTATTACGATAAAAAGAAATTGGAGGTCGAATATCCTTTCGGCTACGGGCTTTCTTATACGAGTTTTGATTATGATAATATCAGATCAGACAGAAAAGAAATGAAAGATACAGATGTCCTCCATGTATCGTGCCGTGTGACAAATACGGGAAACATGCAGGGAAAGGAGATCGTCCAGCTCTATGTAGAGCCGGAAACGGATCCGGCTCTGGAGGAACGCCCGGTCAGGGAACTGAAAGGGTTTACCAAGATCGACCTTAAGCCGGGCGAGAGCAGAGAAGTGGAGTTTACTCTGGATAAGAGGGCGTTCGCATATTACAGCAAAGAACTTCATGACTGGTATGTTCCGGACGGAGAATACAGGATCCAGATCGGCGCGTCCAGCAGAGACCTGAGACTGGAGGATTCGGTCCGCATCGAAAGTACTCAGACACTGCCAGTATACTATACGCAGTATATAACGGTGGGGCGCCTGATCCGAAATGAAAAAGGAAGACAGTTTGTTTTGAAGGCTCTTATGAAATACATGGGATTTTCAAAACTGGAGATTGAGGAACAGCCGGATGTGGAAGAGTGTCCGGAACGGATCGAGCAGACGATACAGGCTACTATGCTCGGCATGCCTCTGAGGTCAATGGTGACATACGGGGCGCTCAGAGAAGAACAGTTAAACAGATTCCTGACAGAAATAAACAAAGAAAGTTGTTAATCAGTAAAAAGTCGTCTATACTTGGTTTTATCAAATGATAGACGGCTTTTTGCCGTGCCCTGACTGAAGCAGCAAAGTACAGATGAAAAGGAGAAAACTATGTGGAAAGATGATGTCGCTCAGAGAGTTGCTATCCTGATGGAATACTTTTTTGTGGGAAGCGGAGTCCCGATCTGGGGACTCGGTCCGGACGGAAAATTGTTCTATACGTCCAGCCAGAACGCGAAAGAGCTGGAACTCATCCTGAGGAGCGGAGACTGTCTCCGCTTTGCCCTCGAGGAGGCGTCGGAGCTGAAAGTACCGTTTGTAATGGGAGATCCTCTGGGAATGCTGTGGGTCGGCGAATATGCGGATATTACAAAAAATATGAATAAGATGCTTGTAATGATGGGGCCTGTTTTTCCGTCCGCGGCATCGGAAAAGGGACTTGAACAAAGCCTGAAAGATCTCGGCGTCTCTCTTGAAATACGGAAGAAGTCCATCCGCATCATGCAGGATATCCCGATCCTGCCGGTGCCTGTCCTGGATCAGTATATCCGGATGCTCCATTATGCGATCACAGGCAGCACGCTGGATATGGATGAGGTCGTCACCCAGTATACGGAAAGAAAAGAACAGAATTCCGGACATGAAAAAAGTTTTACCGATTATGAGCGTGAAAGAAACCGGGAACAGACCATGCTTCAGTGTATCCGGGAGGGCAACCGGAACTACCATCAGATTCTGAATGATACGGTTCAGATGTCAAGGTACAGTCTGGGACTGGACACACCGCTTCGGGAAGCAAAAGATACTTTGATCATTTATGCTGCCGTCTGTACGCGCGCTGCCGTGGAAGGCGGTCTCTCCAATAAAAATGGCCGTGTGATGGAGCGCCAGTATCTTCAGGAGATCGAGAAATGTACAAGAGTGACAGACCTTGCGGAACTGCGGCGCAGGATCATGGATGAATGTGTGGAGGCAGTCTGCACTGTAAAACAGGTGAGTACAGTGTCCCGTCCCATACAGGCGTGCTGTGACTTTGTCAAGGCACATTTTAATGAGCCGATAGAGCTGAAGGATATCGCCAGAAGCGTCGGATATACCGAGTATTACCTTACAAAGCGGTTCCAGAAAGAGATGGGGATCAAACTTCTGGATTATATCAAAAAGATACGGCTGAGCTATGCCAAGGTATGGCTGATCACAAATGAGAAGAGCATCCAGGAGATCAGCGAGATCCTCCAGTTCAGTACGAGAAACTATTTTACCAAGGTATTTAAGGCACAGGAAGGGATGACACCGGCGGAGTACAGGGAGCGGGCGATGAATGCAGGTGCAGAGACAGGAAAAAGCTAAATTTTCCTTTCCTTTCACGAAAAATTCTCTGTTCAGGCATTAGAAGATATCTTATCATACATTTACGATCAGAATGAATGGAGGAAAGGCTATGGAAAGATATCTTGATACAAGGCTGTCTGCGCGAGAAAGGGCAGAGGATCTGCTTGGAAAACTGAGTCTGGATGAGAAAATGGGACAGGTGAACTGTCTGTTTCCGTATAATGATAACTGGGAGGTAATTGAGAAGGAAGCAGAACACGGCATCGGCGAAGTGAGTACGCTGGACGTCCGTGAGATAGAAAGCCTGGATGAAGCCGTGCAGTGGCAGAGAAAGATCCAGAAGATGGTAATGGAAAAGAGCGAACATCATATTCCCGCTATTTTCCATATGGAGGGTCTCTGCGGACCTTTTATCCAGGATTCGATAAGTTACCCCTCGGGGATCGCAAGGGGGGCGTCATGGGATCCGGAACTGGAAGAAAAAATCGGAAAGAGCGTGGGACGTCAGGAACTTGCCTGCGGGATCACACGGGTTCTTGCACCGGTACTGGATATTTCAAGAGACTCCAGGATGGGACGGCAGGGCGAAACATACGGAGAGGATCCCACGCTCGCTGCAGCAATGGGAACGGCATATACGAGAGGGATCCAGAATTATGAAACAGCAGGAAGGTATGCGGAGTCAACTGCAAAGCACTTCCTCGCCTTTCATAACTCTCAGGCAGGAATCCACGGAGCAAATTCGGACACACCGGCCAGACTTTTGGACGAAGTGTACGGAAAGCCGTTCCAGGCAGCCATCCGTGATGCTTCCCTGAGAGGAATCATGCCATGCTACTGTCTGATCAACGGAGAGCCGGCGTCTGCTTCGAAAGAAATCCTGAACAGACTCCTGCGGGAGGAAATGGGGTTTGACGGTGTCTGCGTAGCGGATTACGGAGCTGTCAGCAATGTGTATAATGTGCAGCATATGGGAGAGTCTATGACGGATGCCGGATATATGTGCATGGAAGCCGGAATGGATGTGGAACTTCAGCAGAGAATTGCGTTTAACGATGAGCTGAAAGAAAGATTCCGTTCCGGGGAAGCTGATATAAAGATCCTGGACCGTGCTGTCCTGCGGGTGCTTGAAGCTAAATTCAGAATGGGATTGTTCGAGCATCCTTATGCACTGGAAGGAGCCGAACTTAAAGATATATTTTATGATAAAGAGGACAGGGCGCTTTCTTTAAAATCTGCTCTGGAGTCTATGGTGCTTCTGAAAAATAACGGAGTGCTTCCTCTGGACCGGAAGATCCGCAAGCTTGCGGTCATCGGATGTCATGCAAAGAATGCGCGAAGTTTCTTTGGAGGCTATACGCATCTGAGTATGGAAGAGGCAGTCCATGCTGTTGCAAATTCCATCGCGGGACTGGAAGCAGGAACAGTAGACGGGAAAGATGTGGCTTTTATTCCGGGCACCCAGATCCAGAGCGATGAGACGGAAGAGTTTGACAGGATCCTTAAGATCCAAAAGCCGGAGTGCAGAAGCCTTCTGGAAGAGCTGAGGGAAGAACTGAAGGAGACAGAGATCGTCTATGCATACGGATATCCGGCAGCAGGGAATGATTTCTCCCATTTTGACGAAGCACTTGATGCAGTGAGAGAGGCGGATGCCGTCATTCTTACACTTGGCGGCGGCTCATGCTCGGTGGCTACAATGGGAGAGGGGGTAGACAGTACGGATATCAATCTGCCGGTATGCCAGGAAGAGTTTATACGCCGGGCAGCTGAACTCGGGAAACCGATGATCGGCGTCCATTTTGACGGACGCCCGATCTCAAGTGATGCGGCAGATGCATATCTGGATGCTGTACTGGAAGCGTGGAACCCGTCGGAGACCGGAGCACAGGCAGTTGTGCAGGTACTGACAGGCAGATATAACCCGGGAGGAAAGATGCCGGTATGTACGGCAAGATGTGCCGGACAGGAGCCGATCTATTATAACCATATGTTCGGATCTTACTGGCATCAGGGAGTAAGCATCGGTTTCAAAGATTATGTGAATATGCCTCATGAACCCAGATATTTCTTTGGTCAGGGGCTGTCTTATACGACATTTGCCTACTCGGATCCTGCAGTTTCATCAAATGAAATAGCGCCTTCTGATTCTGTAAAAATCCGTGTAACGATAGAAAACACAGGCTCCAGAGACGGGGACGAGGTCGTACAGCTTTATTTCCGTGATGTACGGGCAAGTATGGCAAGACCGGTGAAAGAGCTTGCCGGATTTAAGAGGATCCGTTTAAAAGCAGGAGAAAAAAAGACAATCGAATTTGAAATGCGGGCAAGCCAGACTGCTTTTCTTGACCGGGATATGAAGTGGAAGATTGAAAAGGGAGACATAGAACTTCAGATCGGCAGTTCATCAGAGGATATCAGACTGACCGGAAATGTACGGATCACAGAAGATAAATGGATCCAGGGACGTGACAGGGGATTCTGCGCAGATGTAAGGGAGGTAAAGTAAATGGTGCAGGAAGGAAAATACGGAATTTATGAGATCAGTTTCAAAGAAAGCGGAATGTATGGGGCGGTGATACCGGATGCCGCTGTTTTCCGGTGCGGCGGAGATGAAATAAAAACAGCTGCGTACAAGGCGGGCAAAGACATTTATAAAGTGAGATTTATGCCGGTAAAAGAAGGTGTGTGGGACTATATTATCCGGATAGGAAATAAAGAGATCACAGGTTCTTTTGAATGTACAGAAAATGCGGAAGGTATCCACGGACCTGTGCGCACAAAAGGAGAAGGATTTGTCTATGATGACGGCAGCAGGTTTCTGCCTTTCGGTACCACATGCTATGCATGGCTCCACAAGACGGAAGAACTGCGGGCGGAAACGCTGCACACACTGGAGAACGCTCCGTTTAATAAGATCCGGATGTGTATTTTCCCGAAATCCATGCCTTATAATAACAACGACCCGGAGGTTTATCCGTTCCGGAAAAAAGAGGATGGAAGATGGGATGTAAATGATCCGGACCTAAAGTTCTGGGATATGCTGGATGAACAGATCATACGTCTTAAAAGAATCGGGATCGAAGCTGACCTGATCCTGTTCCATCCCTATGACAGATGGGGATTTGCGGAGCTGACACAGGAAGAATCCTGTACATATCTCAGGTACTGCATTGCCAGACTCTCTGCCCACAGCAATGTATGGTGGAGCCTTGCCAATGAGTACGAGATGGTTCATGCAAAGACTCTGGAGAACTGGGATGAGTATGGAGAGATTCTGCTGGCGGAAGATCCTTATCGTCATCTTATCTCGATCCATAATTTCCTTCAGCTTTATCCGAAGAAGCGGTGGATGACACACTGCTCTGTACAGTCCGGCGATATCAACCGGATCCTGCTGTGGAAAGAACAGTACGGGCTTCCGGTTATGATCGATGAATGCGGATATGAGGGAAATATTGAATATGAATGGGGAAACCTGACAGGATTTGAGATGGTGCACCGGTTCTGGCAGACCATGTGCAGGGGCGGTTTCTGCACCCACGGAGAGACGTTCCACAGAGAGGATGAGGTACTCTGGTGGGCGAAGGGCGGAAAGCTTTACGGAGAAAGTGCACCGCGGATTGCTTTTCTAAGAGAACTTCTGGAGTCGCTCCCGGGAGAGTGGAAACCGATCCGCAGGAGGATCGGAAACCCTAATGCCGACCTCTCGGATCCGGCGGAGGCGGAAAGTGAAAAAAAATTCAAAGAAATGATGGAAAGATTTCCACAGGACATACAGGAAGGTTTTTATGCGCAGACACCGCTTCAGATCGAATCCGGTCAATTCCGGCTGCTCTATCTGGGACATGCATGCCCGTCCCGGATGCATATGCAGCTTCCGGATGACGGCAGCTGGAAAGTAGAGCTGATCGATGTATGGAATATGACAAGAAATCTTCTTATTGAAGGAGTCAGGGGAAACATCTGCCTCGGACTCCCCGCGAAAGAGGGCATGGCGCTTCTGGCAGTAAAAGAATGAAAATGAATATAAGTTCAGGAGGAGAGAAGGATGCAGTTTCAGGCGCAGTGGATACGTCCTTCGGAAGAAACCGGCGATGTGTGCCCGGTATTCCGAAAGAAAATACAGATTTCAGGCAATATTAAAAAGGCAGAGTTATATATTACGGCTCTTGGCGTATATGAGGCGGTCATGAACGGGCGCCGTGTGGGTGAATATGTACTGGCGCCGGGGTGGACTGCATATGACCACAGGATCCAGTATCAGTGCTATGATGTGACGGAAATGCTGGATAAAGAAAATACGCTGGATCTTACAGTGGGAAAAGGCTGGTATGCATCCCCTATGCCGGGATGGAACGAGTCCGTGGACAAGATACGCAGAAAGAAACGGAAAACAGCAGTCTTTGCCGAACTCCATCTTATAGATGAGGATGGGAAAAAAGAAATATATGCCACAGATCATACATGGCAGTGGGCGGAAAGCCGGATACGGTTCAGCGAGATCTACGATGGTGAGATCTGTGATGCCACAGTGAATCCGGCTGAGTGGAAACCGGTGCGCACCGCAGAAGGACCGACGGATCTCCTGATCCCGCAGGAAGGCGAGGAGATCCGGGAAAAAGAGATTGTCTCGGCAAGAACAGTCTTTACCACACCTTCCGGTGAAACAGTGGTGGATTTCGGTCAGGAAGTGACCGGCTATGTGGAGATCCGCGTCAATGCCCATGCAGGCGACAGGGTGAGATTCCTGCACGGAGAAGTCCTTGACAGAGAGGGAAATTTCTACCGGGACAATTACCGTTCGGCAAAAGCAGAGGCAGCATATATCTGTTCGGAAGGACAGCAGACGTGGCATCCGGCTCTTACTTTTTTCGGATTCCGGTATATTAAGCTGCTGGAATTTCCTGGCGAGGCAAAGCCGGAAAATTTCCGGGCGATCGTTGTGTATTCCGATATCAGGCAGACCGGATGGATCCGGTGCGGCAGACCGGAGATCAATCAGCTGACCTCCAATATATTCTGGGGACAGAAAAGCAATTTCCTTGATGTCCCCACAGACTGTCCCCAGAGGGATGAACGGCTCGGCTGGACCGGCGATGCGCAGGTCTTTGTCAGGGCAGCAGGATATAATTATGATGTGGAAAAATTTTTCAGAAAATGGCTCAGAGACCTGAAAGCCGATCAGAGACCGGACGGATCCGTCGGGCAGGTGATCCCGGATTATATGCCGGAAGAGGCACCAAGCGCGGCATGGGGAGATGCGGCTGTGATCTGCCCATGGCAGATTTACGAGACATACGGGAACGAAGAGGTGCTTAAAGAACAGTTTGACAGTATGAAAAAATGGGTGGACTACATTACTTCCGCCACTGAAAAACAGTATCTCTGGACCGGCGGCGTACATTTCGGGGACTGGCTGGGGCTTGATGCCCCGTCAGGAAGCTACAAAGGATCCAGCCGGGAAGATTTTATTGCATCTGCATTTTATGCCTGTTCTACAGAATTGGTTATAAAAGCAGGCCGTGTGATCGGAGCGGATGTCAGCGGTTATGAGCAGCTGTACAGAAATATCGTGGAGACTTTCCGAAAAGAATATCCGGAATATTATACACAGACAGAGCATATCCTGGCAATCCGTTTCGGCCTGGCGGAAGATTCACGCAGGACGGCGGATGCGCTGGCGGATATGATCCGGCGCGACGGCATACAGATGCGGACAGGATTTGTGGGAACGCCGTATATTCTACATGTGCTCAGTGATTACGGGCACGAGGATCTGGCCTATTCTCTTCTGCTGAGAAAAGAGTACCCGTCCTGGCTTTATTCTGTGGATAAAGGTGCGACAACAATATGGGAACACTGGGACGGCATTATGGAAAACGGAGAGTTCTGGAGTACGGATATGAACTCTTTCAATCATTATGCATATGGTTCCGTTGCGGACTGGCTGTACGAGAAAGCCGCCGGGATCATGCCGGCACTGCCCGGATTTGAAAAAGCGGTCGTATATCCGCATCCGGATAAAAGACTGGGCTGGATGGATGCAGAGATCGATACACGGCACGGAAAGATCCGGTCTTGCTGGTGCTGTGAAAAAGGCACCGTCCGGTATGAGATATCGGCTGAAATGCCGGTGACGGTTGTCATTGATGGAAAGAAAACAGAGCTTGAG
>NXNN01000222.1_pt1 | contig 10589 bp, 8 predicted proteins | sample 2041041 | NCBI WGS metagenome assembly NXNN01 (sample SAMN07660617, study PRJNA407663) | chicken gut metagenome | isolation source: caecum content treated with Lincosamide | host: Gallus gallus domesticus | place: Czech Republic: Brno | collected 2016 | reverse complement strand
GTCCATACCTCGTGATGCCCTTCTTTCGGCACAAAGATCCGCCAGTTCCCCTCGACACCGTTCTTCTTTGAGCGGATCAGGGAATGCCCGATGCTGTGAGTGCAGCAGTAATCCTCCACCTCTGTATTCAGCGGCCCGAGGCCGATGTTCCAGCACTCATTGTTCTCATCGTCCCGCAGATAGACATATCTGGCGTCATCCCGGTTAATCATGCACATCTCCGCCTTCTCGCTGAGGTAATAGCTGCGCCCGTGGCCCACCTGGGAAATCTGGGCGCAGTAGCGGTCCTCATTCCACAGGTAGTTGTACCAGTACCGGGGCGTCCTCGGCTCATAGATCCGGCAGCTGTTCCCGTCTTCCGTGAACTCATACAGTTTTCTGTCCTCTGCCTGTTTCATCTCAACACTCATCGTTTCTATATCTCTCCTGTCTTTTTTGCACTTATTCCAGCACGATCCGATACTGGATCCCCGGTACGGAGCCGTCCAGTGCGAACCGGACTTCATCCCCGCACTTCTCTCCATAAATTTCTTCGATCACTTCGCCCACAGGGTTTAAGATCTCAAGCTTTGCATCCTCTGCTTTTACACAAATACAGCCCTCAAGCGTCTCAGCATAAAGCTTTCCTTTGAATTCCACTGCGGCAAAGAGGATGCCCATCATCTCCGGTCCCTTTCCATATACAGTCTCATCCATGCCGGTAGTACCCATTGCCGTCAGGATATACTCTTTTGCTCCGTCGAGCCGCGCCTCATCTTTCGCGATCAGGGCAAGGGTGATCCTTTCATTTTCCGATCCCACGGTTACCCTGTCTGACAGCCGGATCTCCCGTTCCGGCGCACCACTGAAATAACCGCAGTACGGTGTATGTACAGTGAAACGGGCATGATCCGGGTCAAAGACGATCTCTTTTGTATCCGAGATTAGTTTTCCGTCCACGTAACCCGTTCCTTCCGGAAGGACGCTCCATTCCTTCATGGCGCCGTCCAGGATCTTCACAACATTTCTGTAATCCCCGCTCTCCGCCGTCTCACGGATCCGGTCAAACACAAGCGCTTTCTCTCCCAGATGGACGCCCGGGCAGATCTCTCTCGTATCTTTCGCCGCTTTCTTCAGGCGGTTTTCATCTTTATATCTGCGGAATGCATCCCTGTATTCCGTCCATGCATAATATACGCCGTGTTCTGCGTCAGAAAGGTCTGCCCCGTTGAAGAATCCGGCATTTACCGCCACATCCGCATTTCCCTGATAGCTGTCCCCGCCGTCCAGGAACACGTTTCTCATAGAGGTGATGTACGGGAAGAATGTCATCGGCATGGAGTGGAACATGGGCAGCGACTTCAGGTCGTTCTGCGTATATACCACATCCACACAGTGCTCTGCCACGGACACCAGACCTTTCAGAAATACGGAAGCCATGAATCCCCACTGGCACGCCACCGCCGGGTCATTATATGCGTCAAATACATTCAGGATCTCATCCGCCGGCTGGTCGTCCCAGTTTTCTGAGGTATGATGGTTGTACAGGATCAGACCGTCCCAGTCATTGAGGCAGGCATAAGCGATTGTATGCACAAAAGCCGTGGAGTGGAACGGATGCTCCCCGTACTCGTTCCATTCACTGAGCATGAAGGGCTTGCCGCCCACGATGGCAACTGACGCCAGGCTTAACAGGGTCGTAGCCATGGAGCCGATGCCCTTCTGCATGGCAAGGGGATTTGTCGATACATACTCCGTCGGGCCTGCCACCAGATAGGTATTTCCCTGTACCGGAAGCAGCGGGTGGTTGAAGTAACAGTTGTTCTCCATCAGGTCCCCGTCCGTATGTCCGTATACATCCGCCGCACCGGCGATCAGGTTGCTGGTCACGATGGGAACCTTCGCCCCCAGTGAGTGCACATAATCCTTCATGTCCTGATAGAATTTCCGGTTCATATAGATGCCGAACTCCATAAAGTCCGCATATCTGGCCGGACCTTCCGGCGTATCCCATGGTCCTTCCGGATCATTGACCGGCTGATAGAAGCTTCCCTCGATTCCCCGGACCGTACCCTGTGCCGGATCCTCGTCCTCGCCCAGGGCACAGCAGCCCTCATGGGTCCAGGCTTCTTTCAGCCGCTCCCGCGTATAATACTTCATCAGCAGGAATTCGTTAAAGCGCTTCTGGACTTCCTCCCGGTAAGGCTTCATCTCTTCTCCTGCGTCCGCTCCCATATTTCCTTTGATAGCCGTATCCTCGTTATTGAGCTGGATCGTCACCACAGCCGGATCGTCGATCAGCGCAAGTCCTGTGTATGGATTCACATGGCAGAGCAGTTCTTTTGCGTACTCTTTCTGGAGCTGGATCATGCGCTCGTTGTACATCCAGTACCGCTTGATACAGGACGGCGCGCCGCCCGGATAGTCCAGTTCATCTCCGGTCAGGAATTCTCTTGCCACGATCAGGTCGATGTGGAGATAGATCCCTTTCTCTTTCAGCTTTGCCGCAAAATAGTCGAACCGGTCCAGTCCCTCCGGATTGAACTTCCGGCTGGTCCCGGACGCATAATCCAGAAGGGGAGCTTCCTTACAGCTGCTCCAGCTTCCCGGCTCCTCGCCCACCGGCGCGTCCGCGGCGTGAAGACGGATAATATTCACGCCCATGCTGGCAAAGCGCTCTGCCAGTTTGTCCGCTGTCTCGTGATCCGGGGTATTGGATCTCGCAGCCACATTAAATCCTAAAAATCTCGCCCTTGTGCCGTCCGCAAAATACAGGTGTCCCTTCCTGGTCTCCACAAAACCGTGCTTTCCCGCCGGGGCGTCCAGCAGATGGGAATAGTCGAGGATTCCCCGGTTCGGCTCCGCTTTGTGGATGCGTATGTGCTGTTTCATGTTTTTTCCTCCTATCTGACTTCCAGATGGTCAAATTCCATCTGATTTATTGATTGCAGTATGGACTGCTGCTTTCATTGACTGCATCTTAACATCAGACAGGTTTTAAATATTGCAAAATTCTTCCCGGAATTGTAAAATAAGAGAAATATAAAAAGAGAAAGAGATGCATTATGGAAATGGACTACATCGCCCTGTGCAGAAATTTTTATTCAGCCACAAATATCCCGGTAACGCTGACCAAAAATGATCATGCCATATACTCCTCTTTGCATGATATTCTTGGCACAACTCCCGTATATTACCGGGAACAGTTCCCTATGGATGAGGAGAATAACCCCTGCTTCTGCGGAGATTACCCGGATATCGAATACGGCCGCATCATGGTCGAGGGCACCGGATATGATCTGATCCTGGGTCCCGTCTTCAGCGTTCCCGTTACGGACGAGATCATCCGGCAGGCTGTAAAAGGCGCTGCCATATCTCTGGAACAGCGGGAACGGTTTATTGAAATGATGTATGCGGTGCCGCGCCTCAGCCAGACACAGTTTGCCCAATACCTTGCGCTTCTGCATCAATGCATCAACCACAAGACAGTCGATATGGGAAAGTTCTTTTCAGAGGATGACCTTAATATCAGAAGCCGGAAAGAGCAGCAGACAGACCGCATGGCAGAGGATCAGGAAGAAGAGAACACACACAATTCCTATTATTTTGAGCTGGAATTATATCAGCTTGTCAAAGAGGGCAATACAGAGAAACTTAAGAAATTCCTGAACGCCACAAGACCGCCCTTAAAAGAAGGGAAAATGGCGGCTTCTCCCCTGCGTCATGCAAAGAATGTATTTATCTCTGTGGTAACAAAGGCCGGAATGATGGGAGCCATCCCCGGCGGCGTGGACGTGGAAAAGACCTATCAGCTCATGGATTACTACATACAGGAATGCGAACAGCTGACCAAGATTGAAAGGATCAATCAGCTTCAGTATGTTATGCTCCTGGATTTCTGCCAGCGCTCCGGCGAGCATCACATACCGGACGGCATCTCCCACGACGTCTACAAGTGTATGACCTACATCCGGGAGCATACCAACGAATCCATTTCCATCGAGGACGCCGCAGCCAGCGTGAACCGCAGCAGTTCCTATATGATGAAGCATTTCAAAAATGAGCTCGGGATCAATATGGGGGCATATATCATGAGATGCAAGCTGGAGGAGGCAAAAAGCCTCCTGACCTACAGCGAAAAAAGCCTGGCTGAGATCAGCAGCTATCTCTGCTTCTCCAGCCAGTCTTATTTTCAGAATGTATTTAAGAAACAATACGGCGTAACGCCGCTCCAGTACCGGAAACAGACAAAAGTTGGATCAGTCTGACTGTTTTCCCGCAGGCCGGGCGCCGTTCAGTTCCAGTGCCATCCGGCAGATCCGGGTGGCATTTTCCATAAGCTGCTCCCGTGGGATCTTCCCATTTTCCAGCGCTTCCTTTTCAGAAAGTATTCCGCAATACTTCCCTTTTTAAATGAAGGTATAATACGCACAGTTTATAAAAAGAAAACAGACAGCCGCTCCATTTCAGATATATTTCAAAGGCGCGGAGGTCAATCCTCCACGCCTTCACTTTCGAGAAACTGTGCAACAGTCATGCTCTTTGGATGTTCCATATCCAGACTTAAAAAATCTTTATCGCCGGTGAGGATAATATCCACATCCGACACGATGGCTGCGTTTAAGATAGGCTGGTCTTTTGCATCGCGTATCAGCTTTTCTGCATGGTCTACCGCAGGTATTAATTCATAAGACAGCTCCGCCAACAGCACTTCGGCATCCGGAAGATACTTTGGCGCTTTCCGTCCGAGAATATTCCGCAATTCCGCAATATTTCGGTCACACAGGACAATATCGTGATTGTCTGCGATGTAGAGTAAAGCCCGCGCCGGTTTGGAACGGGGACAGACCAATGCGGAAAACAGAATGTTTGTGTCTATCAATATCCGCATTTTACTGCCCCTTTCCATAACGCACTTCGTCTACAAGCGCCTGAATATCATCCTCACTGGTTACACCCAGTGCTTCAGCTGCCCCGGCAAAGGCGGCTTGTGCTTTTCTGACAGCCGCAGAAGAGGCGTTGCTGATAACGATTTCTCCATTCTGATTTTGGAGAAACAGAATTTTATCTCCGGATTTCAATCCAAGCTTCCGCCGGATTTCTACCGGTACAGTAATTTGACCATTTACAGAGATTTTCGCCAGATTCATATAAGTCACCCTTTCTATTCTTTAGAACTCAAGTTTTCTTTATCTTTGTTTGTATTATATCCCATGTACCGGGGAAAATAAACTTTCCACCATTTAAATTATGTCAGCCGCGCTGTTTAAAATCTCATTTATAAGTTACACATTTTCTAACGTTTTTCTAACCTGTAAACATAATGTCCTGATACCATCCCCTGTCCAGCGCTCTTACATCTTCAAAATCCCGTGGTTTTCCGCTGTTTTGGGGGAATTGATAAAACACCCCAAATCCGCATTAAATATGGGATAAGCTGTTCGGGACGTAGAGGTCGCAGGTTCAAATCCTGTCACTCCGATTTTTTTATTTATCAAAACGCAAAGCTTCTATAATGAGGCTTTGCGTTTTTTTCTTCATCTCCTGATTGTATTCTTATCTTATTCTCCCCACTCCCCGTCAAATACAACCTCCGCCGGTCCTGTCATATAGACCGTGTCTTTCTCCCGGTCCCATCTGATCTGCAGATCACCACCAAGAAGCTTCACAGTAATCTCATCCTCTGTCAGCCCGTTAAGGATGCAGGATACGGTAACTGCACATGCGCCGGTCCCGCAGGCAAGCGTCTCTCCCGAACCGCGCTCCCATACACGCATCTCCACTGTATTCCTGTCCAGCACCCGTACAAATTCTGTGTTGACCCTGTTCGGGAAACGTTCATGATTCTCAAACTTCGGACCAATCATCTCCAGGGGAAGTTCATTTACATTACAGTCAACATACACAACTGCATGCGGATTCCCCATGGAAACACAGGTCATATGATATTCCTTTCCATCTACAAGGATCGGCTCGTTTACCGCCCTGTCCCCCTCTGCAATAACCGGAATTCTGGCAGGATCCAGTTCCGGTTTTCCCATATCAACTTTCACCAGCTTCACTTTTCCGTTTTCCACTGTAAGGTCAAGATATTTTATCCCGGCCAGCGTCTCCACTGATATCTGTGTCTTATCTGTCAGACCATAGTCATACACATATTTTGCCACACAGCGGATACCATTTCCGCACATCTCTCCGCGCGAGCCGTCCGCATTATACATCTCCATCTCAAAATCCGCCTTATCAGACGGGTTGATCATGATAAGCCCGTCCGATCCGACGCCAAAATGGCGGTCACTGAGCTTTACTGCCAGCGCCGAAGGATCATCAATCTTTTCTCTGAAGCAGTTCACATATACGTAGTCATTGCCAAGCCCCTGCATCTTTGTAAATTTCATAGTCATACCCCATACTTTCTGCGTAATATTATACTCCCATTATACACATGCTCCCGGCAGAATCCAACCGGAAATTATGTGCTGCTATTTATCCATTACCGTCAGGATCATCCGTGCAGTCTCTGTCATATCCGTGCCACTTTCCATACTGGTCTTCTGCACATATTTGTGGGCTTCGTCCTCAGTCATATGATTGCGTTCCATCAGAAGCGCTTTCGCCTGTTCTAGGATCTGACGTTCTTTATCACTTCTCTTCTTACCTGCCTCGCGTTTTTTTCTCCGCCTTCTGTACTGGGTCTGCAGGATCATTTCAATCGTATTGACAAGATCGTATATTTTCAGTGGCATCGGCACCCCTACAACGCCGTCCGGAAGACCGTCAACCCACTTATCAGCCGGTGCGATCAGAAGGATTTCGAATCCTTCCGGAAGGTATTCCCTCATCTGTGTATAGTGCATATCCTGCATCTGATGCGCGCATATCACGATCCCGTCGCTCCACATTTCTGCATACTGCAGCACTTTCGCTCCGGTCTGGCAGACAGCAGACACTTCGAGCCCGGATTTTACAAGGATATTCCGTATATTCACCGCATTTTCCCGCTTGGAAAATGCCACAATAATGTTACTCAAATCCGTGCCACCTCCTGCTGTCTTTTTCTATACGTCTTCGCATGCGCTCAGTTCGATTCCGCCCTTACGGGCTTCATCTCACTGTATGGCGTCCGCCATATGCCGGAATTGTCATCCGGCACTCTTTGCAAGCAAGCTTGCACAGTGCCGTAAGACAATTCTTCTTTCCACGTCTGCTCATGCGCCCAGTTCGATTCCGCCCTTACGGGCTTCATCTCACTGTATGGCGTCCGCCATATGCCGGAATTGACGTCCAGCACCTTTTGCAAGCGAGCTTGCACGATGCTGAACATCAATTCCTGCGCATGAGCGGACTAGTATCACATCTTGTACAAATAGTTCTCGATTTCCCAGTCTGTCACCTGCATACAGTATGCTTTATACTCTTTCTTCTGTGCTTTGATGATCTTTTGTGCTAGCTTTTCTCCCATTACGTTCCGGATCAGATCATCCTTTTCCAGTTCTGCCACTGCATCTTTCAGAGACCTCGGCAGTTCCTGTACACCGAGTTCTGCTCGGCGCTCCGGCGACATCTTCTGGATATTCTCGTCAATGCACTCAGGCGGCATGATCTGATTCACAATACCGTCCAGCCCGGCCATGAGGAGAACGGCGAGAGCAAGATACGGATTCGCCGTTGCATCCGGGCTTCTCAGCTCAATCCTTGTATTCTCTCCTCTTCCCGACGGAACGCGGATCAACGGCCCTCTCGTTTTCGAAGACCACCCCATATAGACCGGAGCCTCATATCCCGGCACGAATCTCTTGTAGGAGTTGACTGTGGGATTTGTGATGCATGTGACCGCTTTCATATGTTTCATCAGGCCACCAATGAAATAGTACCCCTCTCTGCTTAATCCATTCGGATCTGTTTCACTCTGAAATGCATTCACACCGTCACGGTTTAAGGACAGATTAATGTGCATACCGGATCCGTAAGTCTCGATTTTCGGTTTCGGCATAAAAGTTGCATGCAGGCCGTGACGTTTCGCGATCGTCTTCACCACCATCTTAAATGTCATGAGATTATCCGCTGTCACCAGAGCCTCATCATACCGGAAATCAATCTCATGCTGCGCCGGAGCGATCTCGTGATGGGAAGACGTTATCTCGAACCCCATATCTTCGAGGGTCAGCACCATATCACGTCTTGCATTTTCACCGAAATCGACCGGACCGACATCAAAATACCCGCCCCTCTCATGCGTAAGCGTAGTAGGAAGGCCGTCGTCATCCGTATGGAACATGAAGAACTCGCACTCGGGACCCGCATTAAGCGTATACCCAAGTTCTGCGGCATGTGCGATCGCTTTCTTCAGCACATATCTCGGATCGACTTCATAGGGCGTTCCGTCCGTCCGGTATACATCACAGATCAGGCGCGCCACCTTGCCCTGCTGCGGGCGCCACGGAAATATCTCAAACGTACTCAGATCCGGATAAAGATACATATCCGAGTCCTCTTCCCCTGAGAGCCCGTCGAGAGAAGACACATCGAACATACAGCGGTTATCCAGCGCTTTCTCCAGCTGGCTGACGGTCACCGCCATGTTTTTCATCGTCCCGAAGATATCCGTAAACTGAAGGCGGATGAAAGCCACATCCTCCTCTTCCACGAGGCGCAGGATATCTTCTCTTGTGTAATTATGCATAAAATGAAACCTCCTTTTCATTTGAGTTACCAGTTCAGTCATGCAACGGCGGATATGCAATTTTGCCATGGGAACTGGTTTCCTGATGGGAAACTGCATATCAGGCGTTATAGGGCGGACGCCCTGCATGAATAATTTGGCAGACATATTTTAGGTACGTCAGCTTTGTACCGCCTGCCAAATTATGAATGGCATGGCTGAGCTGACAGTATGTTCCTCCCAAAAGACAAAAGGGCGTTCTCCCCCATAAGAAAACGCCCTTGTTTCGCCATTCATTATATAATCTGCTTTCACAAATGTCAATCATTCTCCCGAAATAACAACGGAAGAAAGTCTTTTATACAGCTCCTCCATACATTCCACGTATGCGCTCCGTCGTATACTTTTCTGACGCATCGTATTCCGTATTCTTCACAAAATCTGTCATCTTTCTCAAATACCGGCCAGAACGGATCGTCTTTTCCCATAGCGCGGAAGAAAAGCCTGATCGAATGCTCAAAGCTGTCCGCATTTTGTTTCAGATTTTCCAGATGCGTATCATTTCCGTCAAATATATTGCTCATAAATCCACTAAAAAGCCCCGCCCATTCAAAGAGCCCGGGATTGATAAAGACAGTCATACATGTCTGCAGGGAGCCCATAGACAATCCCGCTATCGCATGATATTTTCCGCCGTTTTTCACACGATACCGGTTCTCTACGAGCGGCATGACATCTTCGATCAGTTCCTCTGTAAAAAGCTCCGGTCTGTGTATCACACTGCCATTTTCCTCTGTGCAGCGCATCATCCCGTCTGCCATTACGATCAGCATCGGTTTTATCTTTCCCGAATAAATCAGTCTGTCAACCGTTTCCGCCAGTCGTCCCTGATAAAGCCATCCCAGTTCATTCTCTCCATATCCGTGCTGGAGATAAAGGATCGGATATTTTTCATTTTCATCCACATATCCCGGCGGTGTGTATACATAACAAAATTTATCCCGCCGGCTTACATGCGCGTGATACTGTTCCCGGCATATGGTTCCATGTGCCGCTATAGCCGTCTCACTTTCTCCGTTGTCCGACAGATCAAGAAAGTTCATCGGATGATTGTCCCCATATCCGACCGGCAGATAGGGCGACAGCACCCAGTTTCCGTCCAGCATCACTTTTACATAACAAAATTCGTGAAAATCAGCCAGTGAAAGCATCCAGTATCCATTATCAAGACGTTCAAAAGGATAGGTCTCCCCATCGATTACCTGAAGCTCAAGCCTGTCCCCGTATTCATACCGGAGTCTGATGTACATTCTCTCATCTGTACAGATAATGCCTTCCTGCTCTCCTGTTTTTGCTCTCATTGTATCGAAATCCATATTAAGCGGGGCTCTTCTGCCCAGCGCCTGTTCCGTCTCTCTGAACCAGATCCTCATATTTATTCCTCCAATGCCCAGCGGATGCCTTTATCAAGATATTCATTCCAGAACTTCCAGTCATGTATCCCCGGGCTTTCCTTATAACAAAGAGATACGCCTTTTTCTGCGAGGAAATCTCTGAACGCTCGATTTTCTTCAAGGAGAAAATCTTCCGTTCCGCACGCCATATAAAGATCCGGTATTGTTTTCCCGTTTTTCAGCAGTTCCTTTATCTGCTTCTCCGGATTATTCCGGCTCTCTTCCAGCTGGTCGAGCGGCCCGAATACAGAAGTATAATAATCGTAATCCGCCATACTATTTTTAAATCCCGGCTTCTGATCCTTGATTTCGTGTATGATCAACGCCGAAGACAACGCGATGATCTTCCCGAACCGCTCCGGAAACCCAAGACCTGTATGTATCGCACCGAACCCGCCCATTGACACGCCGCCGATCCATGTGTTCTCACGTGACGTATCAATGTGGAATGTTTTATTTATATATTCCGGCAGTTCACGCCCTGCGAAGTCCTC
>NXNN01000221.1_pt1 | contig 10599 bp, 13 predicted proteins | sample 2041041 | NCBI WGS metagenome assembly NXNN01 (sample SAMN07660617, study PRJNA407663) | chicken gut metagenome | isolation source: caecum content treated with Lincosamide | host: Gallus gallus domesticus | place: Czech Republic: Brno | collected 2016 | reverse complement strand
TTTTATATATAAAATTACTATTCTTCCAGCCTTTCAGCCGGGTTTAAAACTGAGTTCATTCCGTCTTCCCGCTCTCTTTTTCATCCGAGGCAGCGTGCGGCAAAATAAGGAATACCGTAAGCTCGAAAATGTCGTCGCTTGCAGAAATGCGCGCTTCGCCGCCGTACTTTTCCGCTAAAAGCTTTATGCTGCGTATGCCGAAACCGTGCGACTCCACATTATCGGTTTTGGTTGTAACGAGCGCGCCGTCGGAAACCCTGAGCTTACCCGAAAAGTAGTTCATGCAGCTTACCACAATGCAGTTGCCCTGCGATTCGAGAGTAACGGAAATTACGCGCTTGGCTTTATCTTCTATCTTGCTTACCGCCTCTATCGAATTATCCAGAATGTTGCCGAACATAGAATAAATATCGTACTGGCTGACAAACTCCAAAAGACTTCCGTCGCCGAGGAAGGTAAGCGAAATTCCTTCCGAACGGCACATATCCGCCTTTTCGTTGACTACTATGTCCAGAGTTTCGTTGCCGGTGCGCACTTCACTGTCGTACTCCTCAAGCACCTTGCGGTATTGAGCGAGCTCGTCAGCGTTGCGGTTGCTGTCCAGAAGAGAGAGCACGTGTTTCAGATCGTGATATTTTATGTTGAGCTGTTCGCGGTTCTTTTTGCTGGCCTCGAACTGTCTGCGCTCCTCGTAACCTATGCGCTCCAGCGTTTCTTTCTGCGCGCGAGTTATGCTGAGAACGTGAAGATTGAAGCTTATGAACAGCGACAAAAGACAGCAGGATATTGCGTAAAGCGAATTGCCCGCAGTAACGTAATCATTGCCGGACATTTCTCCGCGACGGGCGAAACGGTTAATTCCCAGACACACGAACAGCGTGAAAACCGAAACAAGAACAAGTCTTACATCGTAATTCCTGTAAAACTCGTATTTTTCGGCTACGCGGCCGAATGCAAACAGCGACGCAACGTATGTAAAAGGGAAAACTATCAGCTCGATTATATGTTCGCGCCAGGAACTGCTTAAACCGAGGTTGTCGAACAGCGAAGTTAGCGCAACAAGCCTCATAACCTGGTAGGAAAGGTGCTGAAGCGCGTAGCCGGCAACGCACGCCGAAAGCAACGCCACAAATTTTACTTTGAAGCAGAACGCAAGGTAAGCAACAGTTATGGCAAAAAGAATGATATATTTCAAGAACGGCCAGAACTGATTTGCGTAAGCCGAGTTAGGAAGATAGAACACGCCAGAAAGCAGCAATACCGCCACAATTCCGGGAATGAGCCTCAGATAAAAGCGCTTGCGTTTGGGATATGAATACAAAAAAATAAGTTCCGCGGCAAATATCTGCAATATGAAAATGCAGTTCCCCCAATCATAATTCATAACTTACCCCCTCCGCGCATGTAGTCCTGCAAAGCCTGAATGAATTTCTTTTTCTGCGGTCTGCTTATAATCAGCTCGTCGCCCGCAAGCACGCAGACCCCGTCGCGCACGGACTCGACATACCTTAAATTGACAAGATAATTGCGGTTGCATTTTACAAACTGTGAGGCAGGCAACTTTTTTTCTTCGGCAGAAAGAGTGCCGTACACGGAATAATCGCCGTAGTATGTGTGGTAAACCACGTAATGCCCCTCGACCTCGAGGTATTTGATATGCGAAACCTGAAGGCACTCCAGCCCGTCGTTGGTTTTAAGGACTATGTTGGCGTCCTTGCGCCTTACCACGCGCGCAAGCGCGCGCTGCATTTTAAGCGCGAATGCGTACTTGTCCACGGGCTTTACGATGTAGTCCAGCGCGTCCACCTCGTAGCCCTGCACGGCGTAACGCGCCGTATTGGTTACAAAAATTATCGTAACCGTTTTATCAAGTTCGCGAAGCCTGCGCGCGGCGGTCATTCCGTCCATTTCAGGCATTTCTATATCCAGAAAAACTATGTTGTACTGACTGTCGAAGTGCATGAAAAAATGATCGGCGCTTACAAATTCTTCAATCTGAAAACTTTCGCCGATTTTTGTTTCGAGATATGCGAAGCATTCGCGAAGCCTTGACCGCGCCTCTTCCTCATCGTCGACTATGGCAACGCTGAACATAATCCCCTCCGTTTTTAAGTCGGCAATCCGCCCGCACAAAGCCGCGGAGCAAAGTAGCCGTAACATAAAGAAACTGTTTTAATGTCGGCACAATTGTGCCGACATTTTTTTGCGTAGTAAAAAAGCTATAAAATGCGTTTTTCTTTCCAATTCTAACACCTATATTTATTTTTGTCAATACCGCATTGCAAATTAAAAAATCGGACTGCTACGCCAGATTTTCAGCAGTCCGATTTTAATTATTTAAGGCATATTATGGGGTCAATTACGATTTATACAGATTTTTTATTATTGAAACGCACTTTTCGATGCCAATTTTTCCGCTGTTTAAGGAAATATCGTAGTTATGAGCATCGCCCCACTTCATGTTAGTATAAAACCTGTGATATGCTGCGCGGCGCTTATCTTTATCCCTTATTCGCTGCTCGGGAGAAGCGTCGCTTTCGCCGTATACTTTCACAATGCGCTCGGCACGGAACTTCATATCCGCGTGAATAAAAGCTTTCAGGCAATCGGCCTTATCGCGCAAAATATAGTCTGCGCACCTGCCGACTATCACGCACGGACCTTTTTCGGCTATGTCGGAAATTATTCCGCACTGCACCTTCCACAAATAATCTTCGTTTGTAGGTCCGAACGCACGGCTTGCCAGCACGGAAATAAAGTTGCCCGCCGCGTGCTCGTCAGACCTTTTTATATAATTTTTGTCGAAGCCGCTTTCCGCCGCCATTTTTTCAATAAGTTCGCTGTCGTAACAAGGTATGCCAAGTTCGCCCGCCACAAGTTTGCCTATCGTTCTTCCGCCGCTGCCGAATTCGCGGCTTATCGTTATGATTTTGTTTTTCATTCAGCCATATCCCCCACTCAATTATTGTTCTGCGCCGTCGGCGTCAAGCATTTTTTTTGCCGAAGGCATATGCTTTAATTTATTTATTTCGTACAGAATAAGCACAAGCGCCAGAATAAACGCAAGACCGTCCGCTACGGGACCGGACATAAAACGCCCTCAACGCCCATAAACATAGGCAGGACGATTGCCGCGGGCACGAGGAAAATAATCTGGCGCGAAAGCGTAACTACCGCCGACTTGACGGGTCTGCCTATCGCCTGAAGGAATATAGCAACGACCGTCTGAAAACCGTTCAGCGGGCAAAGCATAAGGAATATGCGGAAGCTTTTTACGGCAAAATCGTTATACAATTCACCGTTCTGCCCCTCTTCGGCACCGAACAGCGAAACAACGGCCATCGGCGCGAACTAAAAAAAAAAGAATGCTATTACCGCCACAATTTCAGCCGCAACTATGGCTATTATAAACGCTTTTTTGACCCTTGCAAAGTTTTTGCTGCCGTAGTTGAAGCCTATTACGGGCTGCGCGCCGACGGCAATGCCGACGAGTATGGAAAGCATAATCTGGTTAACCTTCATGACTATGCCCATAGCCGTCATGGGGATATCGGGTCCGTAAACGGAAGAATTGCCGTAATTTGTAAGCTGGTTATTAAAAAGAACCATTACAATGGTTATGGCTATCTGCGTTATGAAACTGCTTACGCCAAGGCTTAACACTTTGCCGCACGTTTTGCCGCTTAAGCGGAACGCAGATGCGTCCAGACGGAAAGTTTTAAAGCGGGGAAGATATATAACCGAAACTATGAGCAATGCCACCTGCCCCATAACCGTGGCGATAGCCGCTCCGCGCACGCCCATATTAAAGACAAATATAAATATGGGGTCGAACGCGGTATTTATTATTGCGCCCAGAAGCATAGAAAACATTGCATATTTAGAGCTTCCGTCTGCACGTATAAGCGAATTGAGCGCCGTGGATATCATTGTAAAGGGCAAACCTATGCCGATTATGTATCCGTATTGCAGCGCATATTCGCGCAGAAGCGGGTCGGTATTTTCAGTCGCGCCGAAAAGCGTAAGTATAGGCTTTATAAGCACAAGGAAGATGACCATCAGCAAAATGCCCGCAATAGTAACCATTACGGCTGAATTGCCCGCGCCTTTTTTAACGCTTTCCGTATCGCCTTCGCCCAGCTTAAGGCTCATGAACGCCGCGCCGCCGTCGCCTATCAGCACGGCAAACGCCAGCGCTATTATGGTTATGGGGAAAACAACGTTTGTTGCGCCGTTGCCGAGATACCCCACGCCCCAGCCTATAAAAATCTGGTCCACGATGTTGTACAGCGAGTTTACCACAAGCGAAATCACGCACGGAATGGCAAACCTTGCTATAAGTCTGCCTACGGGTTCCGTGGCAAAAGGACTTGCTTTTTGTCGGTTATTTGTTCCATTTATTTGCACTCTTAATTAGGTAACTTGTTACGTATTTAATCAAAAAATCAGGCAGTAAAAGCCGTCTTAAAGCAGCTTACTGCCGTAAAGTAACAGTCGGTCGATAAAAAACGCTGTTTTACTCGGAATCTATATTTTCAAGAATAAGCCCGGTAAGACGAAGAAGTTCTTCCTTCTGCCCGTCAGTAAAATTTTTACACAGCTGAGACAGAACCTCGTCGTCCTGTTCAAGAATAAGGTTATGTATGCCCGAAGATTTTTCGGTGCTGGTTATAATTTTGCAACGCTTATCCGTTGTGGCGGGGACGCAGTTCAAAAATCCTTTTGCCTGCAACTTCTGAATTATTTTAGTCATTGCGGGGTGAGTTACGTGCTCTATGCGTTCAAGGTCGTTCTGGTGAATTTCCACACCCTTTTCCTCCAGCCTGCTTACCGAACCGAGAACGCGGAGCTGTACCGACGTAAGTCCCATTGCCGCCGCCTTTTCGTCCATTTTTTTACGGAAAGCGCGGTTGATTATAGCTATTTTTAATCCGAACGGCATTTTTATTGCCATTTTTGACCTCACAATTTAAGTAACCTATTACCTAAATATACAACTTAATGCCATAACTGTCAAGCGCGGCGGCAGGTAAAAAAATAAAAAATAAAAAATAAAAGGCTTTGCAATAAAGAAAAACCGCGCGGAATAAATTGAGTCCGAAAGCGTTTAAACTTACGCATTCAAATCAAAACCGCGCGGTTTTACATAAAATATTATTCCCTTGCTTTTTTAGCCTCGTCTATGCGCTGCTGTGCCTCCGCAATGCGTTCGGTTGCTTCGGCGGTCTGTTGTTTAAGCTCTTCGCGCATCTTTTCCTGACGGGCTTTGGGCGAAAGTTTAGCTTCTTCCCACGTAGCTTTGGCTTCCAGCTTTGCCGCTTCGAAATTGGCTTTATCTGCCTCGTGCTGAGCTTTTGCGTTTTCCTTCATATCTCTGAACGGATGAAAATTTTCAAACATAGTTATAACCTCCTTATATCAGTTATTAAGAATTTCGTTGCTGAGCTGAACAACCTGTTCGGCATACTTCTTTTTGCGACTTTTTAAAATAGCTTTATAAATTAAGTAGTTTACCGAAACCATTGCAATGCCAACGACGCCCACCACTATGCCGAGGAGCATAAGGTTGCCTATAACTTTCATTGCAAGGCACATTCCCGTGCCGAGCACAAGCGTTCCCGCCGCGCCGAATATCCACGAAAATATTTCTGCGGGACGGCGCACCTTTCTGTCCAGGCTGTGAAGGCGCTCTATTTTGGTCTGATGTTCGTCCTTGGGCATATACTGCCTGCTGATGTTTTCCACATATTTCTTTTCTGCTGTTTCAGTCATAATTGTTATCTCCTTTTTTGATTGTACCCGAAGTATACCCCTATGCTTTTTCTGAATTTTTGCAGTTTTGTTAATCATTTGTAAAACCTTATTTTTTTGATAAAAATTTGCGCGCCCGCCGCAATTCTTTTTTTATGGCAAAATAACTGCGTACACAATAAAACGGCATAAAAAAACGCCAACCCGAAAAGTTGACGCTTATATAAAACGGAAAATTATTTATGCTCGTTCAAAAGCTCGCGAGTAAGGCGGAGAATTTCTTCCCCGTATTTATTTTTGCATTTTTTGAGCACGGCTTTGTATACGGGGTTAGCCGCCGCCATCACCGCTATACCCGCAACAGATGTAAGTATTCCCGCAAGATAGTAGCCCCAGGAAAGCGTAAGGCTCATGCCTGCCCCGAACAAAAGCAGGCCGACAATTCCGAGGGAAATAGCCGCGCTTACAGAAATATTCCTTACGCGTGCGTTGAGTCTGCGCAGACGCGCCATTTTATCGTCGGCAGGGTCGGCGGGCGCATACTGTTTTTGAATGTCCTCTATCTCCCTGCGCTCGCTTTCGGTCGGCGCGGAATAAGTATAACGAAATTGCTGTTCACCCATCAGTTTTTACCTTCTTTAATTTGTTTAAACATCGTACAAGAGCGCACTATCATGGAAATGCCGAGCGCTATGGTAAGCACGCACACTACAAAACCCGTTACCGAATTTAGGGCAACGGTTGAAAACCCGCCCTCGGAAAAGACTGCCACAAGCGTAACCTGAAGGGCAAGCAGCGATACCGCCGCATCCGTCAAGTTTATGTTCCTGAAACTCTGAAGAACGGCGTCGTGCATGCGCCGCACTTTAAATGCGTTGTATAAAGCAAAAATCACCTTATAAAACGTGTATGCCGCCGAAGCTATTGCCATTATCGGGGAATAATTTGCCGGGTTATCTGCCAACACCATAAGCGTTACGGCCGCCGCCAGCGCAAGTTCGAGCACCAAAAGCGCAATGCCGCACATGCGGTAAATTGCAATTTTGCGCAACTCGAGCGCCTCGGCATTGTCGCCGCTGAGTTTTTTAGCTTTATAAACGGCGGCAAGCATACCTCCGCGCAGCGCGCTTAAAGCTATGTAGTAAACGGCAAACACGCCGTACCATACAGATGAAGTAATTATGCCGAGAACGCCGTTCATAAACGCGAATACAACGTTTGCGGCAAACGACGCAACGGCAAACGAAATTGTGCGGAAGCCGTAATTGCCCAAAATGCTGCCTATAAAAGGATGACGCAATGCGCTTTGAGCAATTTTTGTTTTTGCGGAGGGAATAAACCGCACCAGTCCGTAAACAGAATAAGCAAGGAATACCGCCGACAACGCGAACACGACGTAAGACGGCCACTGCTTATACTCTTCCGCGATTATTATAACAGAGCCCGCAATAAGAAGAATTGCAACAAGCCATACAAAGCAAAGAAAAACAGCGGGCGGATTAAGTAAAAATTTTATCAGCCTGTTGTCTTTCATAGCGCGGTTCCCCGCAGCTTTACAATAAATGTACTGCCCTCTCCCTCGCGGCTTTCGACGGATATTTCGCCGCCGAGAATATCTATAACTTTTTTGACGAGCGCAAGCCCGAGACCGTTGCCCTCCTGCGCGTGCGAAGTATCGCCCTGATAAAATTTATCGAATATATGCTCGCCCGTCTGCTTGGAAATGCCGCAACCCGTATCAGAAACCTTTACCACGGCACAGCCGCCCTCGCTTTTGAGCGATACGCTAATTCTGCCGCCGCTTTCGGTAAATTTTACGGCGTTTGAAATCAGGTTGCTCCAAACTATTTCAAGGTAATCGGGGTCAGATTCCACCGTCAGCTCGTCAAAATCGCATTCAAGCTCTATGCCTTTGGCTTCTATCCTGTCCTCGTACCTTATAACGCTTTCGGCAAGCATTTCGTCAAGTCTGAACTTTTTCAGCTCTGTTCTTATTTCCTGATTTTCCAGTCTGTTCAGCTTTAAAATATTGGTGATAAGCGCGGTAAGCCTTGCCGACGTGGAAGCGAGCACCGCGGCGCATTTGTTGCGCGTTTGCTCGTCGGCAGCAGTCTGTATTGCCGCGGAATAGTTGCCAATTATCGCAAGCGGCGTTTTAAGCTCGTGCGAGACGTTGGAAACAAAGTCGGTGCGAAGCACTTCGTTGTGCGAAAGCTCCGCCGCCATTTTATTTATGTTGTCCATTATGCAGTCGAGCTCGTCATACCTGCCGTACGGGTGCACCGGCGAAAGCCTTACTGAAAAATCGCCCGAAGCTATCTTTGAAGTAGCTTCCAGAATTTTTTCCACAGACCTGTCTACCGTTATTCTGCGGCGTATGCCGTCTACCGCCGTGCACACAAGCGCAAAGAACACTATGGTCAGAACCATAAGCGTGACTATTATGCCCGTTTCGCCCTCAAACTTTTTTTCCGCTGCTATGTAAACCGCCACAGAGACGCATACTATTACGGCTACGGTAAACAAAAAAACTACGTACCCTGAAATCGTTTTCAGAAGTTCAGAGCGCTTCTTTTTCATTTCAGCACCGCCTTGTACCCAAGCCCGTGCACGGTCAGAATTTCAAAACCGTTGCAGACGGAAGTTTTTTCGCGCAGTTTGGACATATACACGTCTACCGTGCGCGATGTTGCGGATGAATCGTAATCCCAGAACTCGTCCATAAGCTGATTGCGCGTAAAGGTGCGCTTGGGAAAGGACAATAGTTTGAACAAAAGGTCAAATTCGCGTACTGTGAGCGGCAATTCCTCGCCGTCTGCGTAGGCGGTATGCTCGTCAAGATTCATGCGCAGGTTTCCCGCAACCAGTTCGCGGCTCTGCTCTATGTTGGCACGCCTTAAAAGCGCGCGCACGCGCAGAAGAAGTATGTCGGCGTCGAACGGCTTTACCACATAATCGTCTATGCCCGCATTGAACCCGCGCTGTTTGGAAGGCTTGTCGTCAAGCGCGGTCATAAAAAGTATGGGCATGTGCTTATCGCTCTTTCGTATGCTTTCGGCAAGCGCGAAGCCGTCTAAAACGGGCATCATTATATCGCTTATGACCATATCGACAGACTGCTTTTCCAGCTGTTCGAGCGCCTGACCTCCGTCCGCGCAGGCAACGGCGTCAAACCCGTTGTTGACCAGCATGCCGCAAACGAATTCGTTTAAAGCTTTGTCATCTTCAGCGACAAGTATTTTTACCATATATCCTCCCGTCCGATTGCTTGTTTGATAACATTATAATGCAACTGTTTTGCCGAAACAATAAAAAAATGTTAAAGAATTGTAAAAGCAACCGCAATTCTATTAAAAAAGAGGGCGTGCGCCCCCTTAATAGTTAATCTGAATTTGTCTGCAAAAATTAAAAAAAAGTACAGACGGCGCAAAACGCAACAGCTGATTATTGACCTTCTGCGGAGTTAAGCAATTTAAGTTTTTTATCCTCTTTGATAAGGTACATAAGCACGTGAGCAAAACATATAAGACCGAATACGGCCGTACATATCCAGAAAATAACGTCCTGAAAAGCACCGCTGCCGAGCGTGGGAACAATAAGTCCGCCGAAGTTGAAAAGCGCGTGCAGAAATACGCCCGTCCATATGTTGCCCGTCCGCAGAAGGACGGCGGAAAGCATTGCGCCGATAAGAAAACTGTACCCCGCCTGCAACAGCGTAGTGCCTATCGATGCGCCCGCAAACAGATTGGCAAGGTGCCACGCGCCGAACAGCGCCGAATTTACCGCGACGGCAACAATTATGCCGCGCTTTTTAAACACATCGAAAAGCAGCGACTGCAAAAGTCCGCGGAACAAAAGCTCTTCCATAAGTCCAACGCAAAGGCAGTTCAGGGCAAAAAGCCATACAAGGTCGGTTCTTTCCACCGTAGCCGCGCCGCCGAATACCGCACTGAACGGAAAATTTGCAACCGCAACAAAAAGACAGGGTAAGCACCAGATATATGCGCGCGTCGGACGGCTGAAATGCAGAACCTTACCGCAGCCGCACAGCGGCAGAACTGGCACAATAAAAGCAAAAGCAAGAAATCTTGCAAGCGTTTCGCGCAGGAGTTTATCGGCCGTCTTATCTTCGAGCAACGTGAACATACCCTCGCCCAGAAGAAAGAGCGATAGGCACGCAAGCACGAACAGCGCAAGTATAATAATTTCTTTGCGGTATTTTTTCACGGTCTGCCTCCGTACGTTCATACAACTTATTTTACCATGCCTTTGCCGCAATTTCAACATAAAAGCGCAAAATTATGCACCTTTACGACAAACAGATTATCTTATTTAAAATATTTTAATTTTTTTATGGGACTAATGCAGACAAATACGGCGGACATTGCAGACAAAAAAAGGAAGGTTGCCCTCCTTTTTTTAAATATTCAGTTGCCGCGCACAACATCGGCAAGTTTTGCACCGGTAATGCGCATAAGGTCGGTACAGGAAAGCTGAACTTGCAAACCAACTTTTCCGCCGCTTACATATATTATTTTGCCCTCGGCAGAGCTGTCGAAAAACGTAGGAAAAAGCTTCTTCATTCCTACGGGAGAACAGCCGCCGTGAATGTAGCCCGTAACGGGCAGAAGCTGTTTCTGCGGCAACATTTCAACAGCTTTTTCACCCGCAGCTTTTGCCGCTTTTTTCAAATCGAGTTCCGCCGCGACAGGTATAACAAAGACATAAAATCTGCCAGGTCCCGCCGTGGTTACAAGCGTTTTATAAACGCTGGCAACATCTTCGCCCAGAACGGCGGCGACTTCCACGCCGGATAGCGCTCCGCCGTCGTAAGAATGAACTTTATAC
>NXNN01000219.1_pt1 | contig 10686 bp, 9 predicted proteins | sample 2041041 | NCBI WGS metagenome assembly NXNN01 (sample SAMN07660617, study PRJNA407663) | chicken gut metagenome | isolation source: caecum content treated with Lincosamide | host: Gallus gallus domesticus | place: Czech Republic: Brno | collected 2016 | reverse complement strand
GAGCATTTGAGTGCACAAATGCGCTTAAAAATAAAAAAAGGCGGAAAGAAATAAAATTTCTTATCTTTCCGCAATTTGAAAAAGTTTTTCAGCTTATACGGCCTTGACCACGTTCATAAGAGTGGTAACGCCCTGCTCTTCAAGCCTGTCGTAAAGCTCTTCGCTGACATTTACCATTGTAAGGTCGGCGTCGCCGAGCTTCTTCTTCGTGGAAAGCAGAAGCATAAGTCCCTCGTTGGCAAATTTGCCCACGCCGCCGAAATCAACCGTAAGATTTTTAACTCCTGCAAGATTTTCTTTCAAAAACGCCTCGGTCGCGGGCACGCAGTCCGCGCACACGTCGCCCTGAAGCCACAGCGTAAGCTTATCGCCGTCGCGCTTGCTTTTCATTTCCATTAACACCTCCGCGGCAGTTTTTGCGCCGCAAGTCCTTAAAAGGTTAAGTTACTATAACCCAATAGCCGCAATTTGTCAACCGTTTTGCAATAAAATGACTGACGTATTGCAAATAAAGCGACAGTTTGCGCCTTAAAACAATAAATTTTTTTGTTTAAAGCTAAGCTCGCGCGCACGCGCATACCCTTTTATACGCGCGCTCCGCGCACACCTTTTATGGTGTGGCATTTAGCACAAATTAAACTTTTTTGCGCAATTTTTTTTAAATTAGCTATTGACAAACGCGTTTTAAATGCTATAATAAAGGTACAAAAAGATAAAAACAAACAAAAAATGTTAGCGCTAAACATTTTAACGAATAATTAAAAAGAGGTTAAAGATGAAGTTCAAGTAGCCCCGAAAGGGGGTCAATGTTATACCGCAGAGCGGACAGCTGAAAGCGTACCGCCCGTTAAGATATAAATTGAATAGCAAAGCAAGGAGGTAAAAGAGAAATGACGAAAAGGAAATTTTACTTCTGCAAAGCTACTACGTATGTAAGGAGGGTAGTCCAATGAACAGCGTTACCCGGGAGACCTTATTCTGAAAACACGGTTTTAATTTCGCAGGGATGTGAATCGGTTTTCGGAAATCGGGTCTGAAAGCCGCCAAGCCGCAGGGAATATAAGCCGCGCGGGGCAATCCCGAACAATTTTTAAAGTAAAATTTCAGACGACCGCAAACGAATGGAAATATTCGGATGAAGAGTTTTAAAGACCCTTAAAGAAGGCATTTTCAATTCCGGATACGAAGATTCTGACGGACGGGGAATTTGAGATAATTTGCCCGATTATTAAAATTTGAAAGCGGAAGCGAGAGATTGAGCAATAAACATTGTAAAGGTTTGTTCCACTCCCCTTAGAAGCCCCGAAGCGAGGCAGCAATTAAGACGCGACGGAAGAAAGCTTAAAGATTCCACCTGTATGGCGTTTGCCGCAAGTGCATAGTAAGCACCGTATAAAAAGCGGAAGCGGGTCTCGAAATTAAAATTTAATAACTTTGAAAACAATGCCTGCGCAGACGTAATTGCGCAGGTTTTTGTGCCCAAACTGCCGGAATAACGGGGCGAGGCGCGCATCCCCCCTCCGCTTTGATGTATGCGGGTTCGGTCGAGCAAAAGGCACGAAAAATATATTAACACGGAAAAAGGCAAAAAAAGCGCCTATTGTAAACTGCCTGCGGGCGGACGACCTGATTTCCTCCACCCGGATCATCGCGCGAAAGAGTTTACAAAAGCGGATTAGCGGTAAAGGCGCGGCAGCTTTATTTTTCCGAAAGTGCGGCAATGCCGCAGAAAGCGCACAAATTGCGCCACTTAAGCTAACCGTTGCGAAACGGATACTCCATGAACAGAAATTCTTCACAGTACGGGTTCTGACCCTGCCGCATAAATACAGCGGTTTCAAGGCGACGGCGCAGTGCGGAAAGGGAAGCGCCGGCAGGCAGTCGGGAAGTCTGCCAAATCCGCACAAAAAAATTATCGGGGTATATAGTCCTGGCGGGATAGTTCTCCTCCCGCTACGGAATGACTGGTCTGTGTAGAGGTATCCCCCGCGAGGCAAGAAAGCTTCGCGGGGGATACTGATTTTATTGCAAAACTAACGCAAAATGATGTTTTGCATTTTTTGCGTTGCTATAATCTGATAACGCGGCGTTAAAACCGTACGGCAGAGTTGCCGCAATATAAACAAAGCAATGCAACTTCAAATCGCACATTCAATAATAATAAAGCTTTAAAATGCGGCACAGCCGAAAGGCTGTGCCGCATCTCTTTATTTATAAACTCAGTCCAACATACCCTTTTCCAACTCGTCCAGAGTAAGCGTGAACGCGGGTATGAAGTTTTTCATGAAATATTCTGCGGCGGGCAAGTTGCGCGATAATATATCTTCGCGAATGCTCTTTTCCGCCTTTTTAAACTCGGTATTGCCGCAGCGGCGCTCTTCAAGGCACTTGATATATGCCGAAAGCCTGTCCGCCACTTTTACAATCAGCCATTCCTCGCCGGACGTATCGGGCTTAACGAAGGGCGCAAGCTCTTCTTCGAGCTCGGGCGGAAGGGTTGCAAGAAGTTTATCGCAAGCGACGCCCTCTATATCTTTATACGCGCCCGTTATGGAGCGGTTAAAATACTTTATGGGCGTAGGCAAATCGCCAGTGAGCACTTCGGAACATTCGTGATATACGGCGTAAAGCACGCATTTTTCCGCATCCGCATTGCCGCCGTAAAGTTTGTTGTTTATTATGGCGAGCGCGTGCGCTATGAATGCAACCTGCTGGGAATGCTCCATAATATTTTCCTCGCGGACGGAGCGCATGAGCGACCAGCGTTTTATATATTTCATTCTGTCCATAAAGGCATAAAAGTTATAAGGCATAAACATTTCTCCCGCGACTTAAAAAATTTAAAGGCTAAAGTTTATTAAGCTGAATTTTCCGCGCGTGCGGAACTTAGCATATATTATATATAATGTAACGCTCGAAACACAGTTACGCAATAAATTATAATACATTTTGCAGTCAAATTCAATTGACTTGAAAAGGTTTTTGCCATATAATTTTTGTAAGTTGCGGAAAGAGTTCCGCAATAATTTCAACAAATTAATACCGTCGGGGGTGTCCGCCATTGCGCGGGCTGAGATTATACCCTTTGAATCGGCAAGGTAATGCTTGAGCGATAGTACAAAGACCATATAATTGGGTCGCTTTTCTTTATTTATGCGCGGTAAAGATAAAGCGGCTTTTTTCTTTTCGGCGGTAAAAGGAGGAATTTTTTATGAATTTTTCTATGCTGGCTTTCAAAGACCTTATAGACAGCGCGGTAAACTACTTCGCCAACTTTGAGACGGCGACCGATGGTTGCCGCACGGTTATGTTATGGCTGGCGATTGCGCTTATTCTTGCATTTGTAATCACCAAAATAGTGCTTAAAAGCACTGCTCCCAAAGTTGCTTCAGGCGAGGAAGTAAAAGACGCAAGGCAGGCAAAAGTCAACAAAATAGCGCTGTTTACCGCGCTCGGTTATGCCGTGGCGGCAATAATCGTTTTTGTGGCTTGCTATTTCAACGACGTGCGCATCGGCGAAGAGAGCATTGTGCCTATCACATTCTATCCCCTGCTTGTTTTTGCGGTGGTTGCTGTTGCGGGCGGCATTGCCGTTTCGTTAAAGCCTGTAAAGCTTGTTAAAATTATAGCAGTCAGCGTTGCCGGCGCGGCGCTCGTTGCTGCAATCATCTGCCTTATAATATACTACGCTTCGGGCGATGCTGCAGAATGGAACTGGGTTTCGGAAGACGACGTTCAGGAAGCGGGACTTTATGTAAGTTCTATCGCGCTTATCGCAATAATTCTTGCAGTAGCTTTTCTTACCGACAGAACCAAGGGTTTTGACACCCGCGCTATTACATTCGGCGGCGTTTGCATTGCACTTTCCTTTGCGCTCTCTTACATAAGGATAATACACATGCCCATGGGCGGTTCGATAACGCTGGCTTCAATGCTCCCCCTTATGCTTTACAGCTATATGTTCGGCTGCAAAAAGGGGCTTGTTGCAGGCATGATTTACGGCGTGCTTCAGGCCATACAGGATTCTTATCTGCTTCACCCTGCACAATTCGCGCTTGACTACCTTATAGCGTTCATGGCAATTGCTCTTACCGGTTGCTTAAGGAATGTTCCCTCGCTCAAAGGAAAAATGCGCACGCAGTTCACTCTGGGGGCAATAATAGCAGGCGTTACCCGCTTTGTTTCGCACTACTTTTCGGGCGTGTTCGCATTCGGAATATTCGGCGCAACCTACGCCGATGAATTTGGCATTCCCGCGCTTGCTAACCCCTACTTCTATTCGCTTGTATACCAGACGATGTATATAATACCCGAAATGATTATAGTTATAGTTGTGGGCGTAATTGCTCTTTCTTCGGCAAACCTCCGCAGAGAGATTTTGCGCTACGGCGAGTTTGAAAAGAAAGCCACAAGCGTTCCCGCTGAAGCAATACCCGCAGCCTAAAACTTAAAACGCGCGCATATATGCGCGATTGTAACGCGCAGAAAGGGGCGCCATGCAAAGCATGGCGCCCCTTAATTTTTATATGCTATCCGCATGAAGTAAACTGCAGAACGTCTACGAGTACGGCAAAAGCCAAAATGAGAATAAAGCCCGCGGCGTGAATTGCCGCCTCTATCTTTCTTGGCACGGGCTTGCGGAATATCCATTCTATAAGGCAGAAAATTACCTTGCTTCCGTCCAGCGCGGGAATAGGCAAGAGGTTGAAAACAGCCAGATTGACCCCTATATATGCCGCAATTTCCAAAAAACTTTGTACGCTCTGCGAGGCGAGCTGCGAGGTAAGCTTGATTGTGGTAACAGGTCCGCCCATCGCGCTTAAACCTATGTTGCCCGTTAAAAGTTCGCCAAGCACCCTGAATATTGTGCCAGCAATTTCAAACGAATAAGCAAACGCCCTGCCTATGCTTTTGAATACGGGGAAGCGGTAGCTGACCGTTCCCACCTGCCAGTATGCGTTGCCGTCTTCGCGCACTTCCGTGCCTATTCCGAGCGCGCCCCACAAAGCAGATGTATCCGCCGAATTTTCAAAAAAGCAATCTGAGCGCAGCGTTACGGAAACATCTGTAACATTTCCGCCGCGCTCCACGGTGAAAATTACGATGTCGCCCTCCTGCTTGCCGGAAAGCGCTTCCATAAGGTCGATGGTAAGGTATACGCCCCCGCCGTCCGCTTCAAGAATTATATCGCCCGCAACAAGGCTGTTCATTGCGGTATATCCCTCGGGATACGTTACGCCGTCGATGCGGATGACAGTCTGACCGAATGCCAGAAAGCAGGCAATAATTAAAATTACCGCCGTAACATAGTTCATGAATGCGCCCGCAACGAGCACGATTATGCGCTTCCACGGCGGTTTTGAAGTAAAACTGTCCTTATCGGGCAGAGCGCCCTTTTCGCCGTCCTCACCCGCGAATGCGCAGTAGCCGCCGAGCGGGATTGCGCGCACGGAAAAAACTTCGCCCGATTTTTTGCTTTTGCGCTTTATGAGCGCGGGACCGAAGCCTACGGCAAACTCGTTTATTTTAAACCCGAGCGCTTTGCCCGCCGCATAGTGCCCGAATTCGTGTATTGTTATCATGGCAAGCAGTATGAGAATGGCAAGAATTACCGCGCCTATGCTGCTTAATACGGATGATGCCGAAAGTAAGTTCATTTGCCCCCTTTGACTGTGTGTGCAGATTTATTATGCGGAACGCGCGCCCGCGCTATGCGCGGGCGCGCGCATAATTTTTATATAATAATTTTTATTGAAGCGCGGCTATGAACTTACGCGCCTCCGCTCTGGAACAAGCGTCAACTTCGGAAAGCTGGTCAAAACTTTGCAACTCTTCGCGCTTATGCCCGCTTACAACTTTTTCGATTACGCGCGCAATATCGGTAAACTTTATGCTTTCCGCAAGGAAGGCATGCACCGCCACTTCGCCCGCGGCATTAAGCGCGCAGGGCAACGTTCCGCCCGCCCTTCCGCACTCCGAAGCCAGTTCAAAGCACGGGAACTTTTGTGCTTCCAGCGGCATAAAGTCGAGCGAAAGCGCCTTGGCAAAATCAAGTTCAGCGCCCCTTAACCCCTCGCGCTTCGGACAGGACAACGCAAGCTGTATGGGAAGCTTCATCGTAGGGTAGGAAAGCTGCGCGAGCACTGCGCCGTCTTCAAATTCCACCATCGAATGCACAATGCTCTGCGGATGAAGCACGGCGGTTATTTTATTGTAGTCCGCGCCGAAAAGGTGATGCGCTTCAATTACTTCAAAGCCCTTGTTTAAAAGGGTTGCGCTGTCTATGGTTATCTTTGCGCCCATATTCCACGTGGGGTGTCTGAGCGCCATCTGCGGCGTAACGTTTTCCAGCTCTTTCAAGGAAAGATTGCGGAACGCGCCGCCGCTTGCAGTTATTATAAGACGTCTGAACGGCGCGCCGAGGTCGAACCCTAGGCACTGCCAGATAGCCGAATGCTCGCTGTCCACGGGCAGAATGCTTACGCCCGCTTTTTTTGCGAGAGGCATTACAAGGTCGCCGCCGCAGACCAGCGTTTCCTTGTTGGCAAGAGCAAGAGTTTTGCCCGCGCTTATTGCCGCAACGGAATATTTAAGCCCCGCAAAGCCGCCCGCTGCGACGAGGACTATATCGGCATTGTTGTAGGAAGATACGGCAAGCGCCGCACTTTCCCCACCGAAAAACTTTGTCCCAGCGGGCACTTCTGTTACTTTTTCCGCCGCGGAAACGTTTGCAAGAGCAGCGTATTCAGGCTTTACAAGTTGCAGCTGTTCGCTGAAAAGCGCATGCGAACTTTCCGCCGCCATTGCAACTATTTTAAATTTATCGGGATTTTCAAGCGCGACTTCTATGGTCTGCCTGCCTATACTGCCTGTACTGCCTATCAGCGCTATTCTTTTCATATGCACTCCTTGCGGGCGGAGCTCGGCTAAAAATATTATACCCCGTCGCCCGCGGAATAATGACTTTATTATATTAAAAAAGTTTCCGCGGACGGCGGAAACTTTAATTATGCAGCGGCGCAGTCTGTTCCGACCGCAATTATGCCGCAATCAAGCAAGGAAAATAAAGGAAACAAACACTACTATTCCCGCAAAAAGCGTACCGTCGAAGCGGTCCAGAACGCCGCCGTGGCCGGGAAGAAGTTTGCCCATATCCTTTACGTTGCAGGCTCTTTTTATCGCGCTTTCGAAAAGGTCGCCGAACTGTGTAGCAACCGAAACGGCAAAGCCCGTTACAATTGCCGCCGCCCAGCCGGGAAGGGGCGATGATATGGCAACTTGTCCGCCGAGGACGACGTAAAGATAGTACGCCGCAACCGCGCCTATTATTCCGCCGAGAAGTCCGCCGACTGCCCCTACCACCGTTTTGTTGGGGCTTACGTGAGGCGCAAGCTTAAGAGGAAGCTTTTTGCCGAAAGCTATTCCTGTAAGGAATGCGCCCGCGTCGGTAAAGGGAACGCTGATGAAGAGCACCATTATTGCGAGCATTGAGTTGCTTTCCAGATGGTTGACGGCGGAAAGCACGGCTGTAAGAAGCCCTACATAGAGCAGCGTGAACAGCGAGCAGAGCGTGCTTTTTACGTCCGAATGCGCGTGGTCGGCAACGAACAATACACATACCACTATCGCGCCGAGGCCGAGCGCGTCTGCCGCACCGAGCCAGCCGTCGCCGAGGAGCATTGCGAAAAGCGCAAAAAGAGGAACGGCGAGCGCAGAAAAAGTTATTGTAACGGCGCGTTGCAGAAGGGATACGCAGCCGAACGCGCGGATAAGCTCAAACGCGCCTATAGCCGCAATCGCGCAGAAAAGCGCGTCGAAAAGCAGCGATCCGTAACCTTCGGGTATAAGCCATTTGCCAGCGCACAGAGCTATTACTGCAAGCACATACACGGTGCTTGTTATACTTCTTGCTTTCATTGTTTTGTCCTTTTAAAGTTATATATCCGCGGGGCCAGCAAAAGCAAGCCCGCGGATTTTAAAAATCTATTTATATTTTGCCGAAGCGGCGGGTGCGCCGCGAAAATTCCTTTAATGCTTTATCGAACTGCTTATCATCGAAATCGGGGAATAAAACGTCGGTAAAGTACAGCTCGGCATAAGCCGCCTGCCATAAAAGGAAGTTTGATAAGCGAACCTCGTTGCCCGTGCGGATTATAAAGTCGGGGTCGGGCATATCTGCGGTGTACAGAAGGCGCGAAAAGCTTTGTTCGGTAATTTTGCCGCCGAGCTCCGCCGCGAGGTTTGCCGCACGCACTATTTCGGCGCGGCTGCCGTAATTTACGGCAAAAACCACGGTAAAAGGCGCGTTTTTTGGCGAACGCGAGCACGCGCGCGAAATTTTTTCGGCTACGTCTTCGGGCAGAGCCGAAATATCGCCTATGACGCGCACGGCTACGTTTTCGCCTATAAGCTTAGGCGCAAAATCTTCGAAATATTTTCTGAAGAGCGAATAAAGCCCCTCCAGCTCCTCTTTGGGGCGGGAGAGATTTTCCGTGGACAGCGCGTACAGCGTGAGATACTTCACGCCAGCTTCGCGGGCGTGTTCCACAAGCTTTATTATTCGCTTCATTCCGGCATCGTGACCTGCGGAACGCGGCAAAAGCCGCTTTTTCGCCCACCTGCCGTTACCGTCCATTATTATACCCACATTTACGGGCAGAGCAGACTTTTCCGTCATTTTATACGGTCATTATTTCCTTTTCTTTTTCAGCCACGATGCTGTCTATTTTAGCAACGGACTCGGTTACCTGCTTTTCCACGTCCTTTTCGCAGAGCGCGAACTCGTCTTCGGAAAGCACTTTGTCGTTTTTAAGCTTTTTGAGCGCGTCCATAGCCTCCCTGCGCACGTTGCGCTCGGCTACTTTAGCGTCTTCGCCCATCTTTCTTATCTTTTTAACCAATTCCTTTCTGCGCTCTTCGGTGAGCTCGGGGAATACGAGGCGTATTACCTTGCCGTCGTTGGTGGGGTTGAGTCCGATATCGGAAACCTGAATTGCCTTTTCGATAGCCTTGAGAATGGATACGTCCCAAGGGGATATAACAAGGCACCTGCCCTCCTGCACGGAGATGTTGGAGGTCTGGTTTACGGGCGTAGGCGCGCCGTAATAGTCTACCATAACCCTGTCGAGTATGTGGGGATTTGCTCTGCCAGCGCGGATTACGGAGTAGTCCTCTTTAAGGACGCTGACCGTTTTGGAGAGCTTGTCGTCCAGAACGAGCATAATTTCTTCAACCTGTTCGTTATCTACCATAAAAAATAGCTCCTTAATTATTGTCTATAAGCGTGCCGATTTTTTCGCCGCAGACCGCCTTTACTATGGAATTTTCCTCGTCAAGCCCGAAAGCGAGAACGGGGATATTGTTTTCCATGCACATTGTGGCGGCGGTGGCGTCCATCGCCTTGATGCCGTCTTTGATTATATCCAGATAGTTGAGATGGTCAAACTTTCTGGCGTCAGGGTTAAGTTTGGGGTCGCTGTCGTAAATGCCGTCGATATTCTTTGCCATAAGAAGAACGTTGGCCTGAATTTCGCACGCGCGCTGAGCGGCGGCGGTATCGGTAGAGCAATAAGGGTTGCCCGTGCCGCACGCCATTATCACCACCCTGCCCTTTTCGAAATGATGAAGCGCTTTGCGAAGGATATAAGGTTCGGCTACGGAAGTCATGATAAGCGCCGTCTGAACGCGCGTGGGAATGCCGCGCTGTTCTATGGCGTCCATCATCGCGAGGGAGTTCATTACCGTCGCAAGCATGCCCATATGGTCTGCGGTAGTGCGGTCCATATGCGTGCCCTGTCTGCCGCGCCAGAAATTGCCGCCGCCTATGACGAGCGCTACTTCCACGCCCATCTTTTTGATTGCAACAATCTGGTCTACGACGCGCGCTATCACCGCTTCGTCAAGGCCGTGACCTTTTGAACCTGCAAGCGCCTCGCCCGAAAGTTTTATAAGCACTCTTTTGTATTTGGGTTGCATAAGCTTTTAAGCACCTCGCTCTTTTATAAATCCACTTGCTAAATTATAACATATGCGCGGCCGAATTACAATAGCTGGCGCGCAAATACTTTGCCGTTAAGCAAAAAAACAGGCGGAGAAAATATTCCCCGCCGCAAATTTTTTACTTTGCTGCGCCCGACGTAAGCGATTCGGCTTCCTTAAGGCACTCTTCCACCTTTCTGCTGTATATATCCACGCCGAAACCGGGGTGCTCGGCATCGTCGGCTATATCAACCTTGCGCATTCTCCACTTTTCGCGCAGGAAGCTCCATACAACCGTAAGCACAGCCCCGACCACCGCGGCAGACCAGCCGCCTATCGCAAGAAAAAGTTCGGGTATCAAAATGCCGCACACAACCAGAATAATGCCCGCCGCCATGACAGATATGCCCGATACAAACAAGGCAAACAGCGCCTTTTTGCGCTTTGTCTTTACCTCGTCGGGGGCGTCGCCCGCTTTTTTAGCCTGCTCACACAGACTGTCAACCTCTGCCTCCAGCTCAACAAGTCGGCCGTAAGAGGGAATATTCTCGTCGCGGCGGAGTGTTATCAATGAATATTTTACGCCGTTATCCTCGCTTTCTGTTACGCTTACAACCGTATAGCCGAGGCGGCGGTACCTGTCTATATACGCGTCTTTATAGACGCTTTCAAGCTTTAACTGTTTCATTTTGTTTACGCTGCAGATAC
>NXNN01000218.1_pt1 | contig 10702 bp, 11 predicted proteins | sample 2041041 | NCBI WGS metagenome assembly NXNN01 (sample SAMN07660617, study PRJNA407663) | chicken gut metagenome | isolation source: caecum content treated with Lincosamide | host: Gallus gallus domesticus | place: Czech Republic: Brno | collected 2016 | reverse complement strand
TAAGGCCGCAAAGGACGCGGCCTAAGTGCCGGCGTTCCTCTACGGTCCTTAGAAACGACATATACGGTTACCTGCTAAACAGTCGAAAAAGGGAACTTGGTTTTAGTCGAAGGGGATGCAGAAAGGGAGCGTGCTCCTGTGGAAAGCAGGGACGTGTGAGATAGTATGGTTTGGAAGAGACGGATGGAAATCTCTGTCTCGGAAAGGGATAGATTTGGATATGGAGAAGAGAAGAGTTGTAGTGACTGGTCTGGGGGCTGTTACGCCGATCGGAAATACGGTGGATGAGTTCTGGACCGGTATTAAGGAAGGCAAGGTCGGGATCGGACCGATCACGAAGTTTGATGCTTCTGAATTCAAGGTGCAGATCGCGGCTGAAGTGAAGGATTTTGTTGCGAAGGAGCGCATGGACTTCAAGGCTGCAAAGAGGATGGAGCCTTTTTCCCAGTATGCGGTCGCAGCTGCAAAAGAGGCGTTTGAGGATTCCGGCATTGATATGGAGAAGGAAGATCCGTACAGAGTGGGAGTGATCGTAGGCTCAGGGATCGGAAGCCTTCAGTGTGTAGAGACTAATTATGAGAAGATCATCACAAAGGGACCGAACAAAGTGAATCCGCTTATGGTTCCGCTTATGATTTCCAACATGGCAGCAGGCAATATTTCCATTCAGCTCGGACTGAAAGGAAAATGTACAAATGTTGTGACAGCGTGTGCGTCAGGTACACACTGCATCGGAGATGCGCTCCGTGCGATCCAGTACGGGGATGCGGATGTGATGGTGGCAGGCGGTACAGAGGCTTCTGTATGCCCGACAGGAATCGCCGGATTTACGGCGCTTACTGCATTATCTACAACTAACGATCCGGAGCATGCGTCACGCCCGTTCGATAAAGACAGAGACGGATTTGTCCTTGGAGAGGGTTCCGGAATTGTAGTGTTGGAGGAACTGGAGCACGCAAAGGCAAGAGGTGCGAAGATCTATGCTGAGCTTGTCGGCTATGGTGCGACAGGTGACGCATATCATATCACTTCTCCGGCTGAGGACGGAGAAGGGGCAGGTATGGCGATGAAACTGGCAATGCAGGAAGCCGGTGTGGCGCCGGAGCAGATCGACTACATCAATGCTCATGGAACAAGCACACATCACAATGACCTGTTTGAGACAAAAGCGATCAAATTCGCGCTCGGAGACGCGGCCAAAAATGTTTCCATCAACTCCACGAAGTCTATGATCGGGCATCTGCTCGGTGCGGCAGGCGGCGTTGAATTTGTAGTCTGCGTAAAGAGTATTCAGGATGGCTTCATCCATCAGACAATGGGAACCGAAAATGTAGATCCGGAGTGTGATCTTGATTATACAGTAGGTGCTCCTGTAGAGAAAGATGTAAATTATGTTCTGACGAATTCTCTCGGATTTGGAGGACATAACGCGACACTGTTGTTAAAGAAGTATGAAGACTAAGAGGTATGTGCAATGAAAGTTGAACAGGTATTGGAATTAGTAAAAGCCGTTTCAGATTCTGAACTTACAGAATTCAAATACGAGGAAGACGGAGTAAAGCTTTCCCTTAAGAAAACGAGCGATAAGATTGTTCAGGTGCAGGCTCCGGCCGCACCGGTGGCAGCGCCTGTGATCGCACCGGCTGTTATGCCGGCAGCTCCGGCTCCGGTTCCGGCGGCAGCTTCAGCCACACCGGCAAATGAAGAGCCCGGCACAGCAGAGGCAGCAGCCCCGGCAGGAAATGTTGTGAAGTCACCTCTCGTCGGAACTTTCTATGCTGCCCCGGCAGAGGACGCAGAGCCTTATGTAAAAGTCGGCGACAGCGTAAAAGAAGGTCAGGTGCTTGCTATCGTAGAGGCAATGAAACTGATGAACGAGATTGAGAGCGATTTCACGGGGACTGTAAAAGAGATCCTCGTAGAGAACGGCCAGGGCGTAGAATTCGGTCAAGCGCTATTCGTTATAGGCGAGTCCGCATGCGGGGTGAAGAAAGGTCAGGTGCAGATATGACCAGTTTAACAGTTGAACAGATCCAGGAGATCATCCCCCACAGACACCCGTTCCTTCTCCTTGACAGGATTGAGGATTATGAGCCGGGACAGTATGCGGTAGGATATAAAGCAGTAACATACAGAGAAGACTTCTTCCGCGGACATTTTCCGCAGAAAGCGGTAATGCCGGGAGTCCTGATCCTCGAAGCTCTGGCGCAGACAGGAGCAGTCGCTATTCTTAGCATGCCGGAGAATCAGGGCAAGATCGCATTTTTCGGCGGCGTTCAGAAATGCCGTTTTAAAGGTATGGTAATGCCGGGAGATACGCTGAAGCTTGAGACGAAGATCATCAAAAGCAAGGGGCCTGTCGGAGTAGGACAGGCGACAGCTTATGTGGACGGCAAGGTAGTTGTCAGCGCAGAACTGACATTCATGGTAGGGGAGTAAATAAGAGATGATTGGAAAAGTATTGATCGCAAACCGCGGGGAGATCGCTGTGCGTATCATCCGCGCATGTCGTGAGATGGGGATCGAGACAGTCGCCGTATACTCGGAGGCAGACCGCGACGCACTGCATACGCAGCTTGCCGATGAGGCTGTATGTATCGGGCCGGCCCCCTCTTCCGAGAGTTACCTGAATATGCAGAATATCATCAGCGCCACGGTGATCTCCGGGGCGGATGCCATTCATCCGGGATTCGGATTCCTCTCGGAAAACAGCAGATTCGCAGAGCTGTGCGAACAGTGCAACATTACGTTTATCGGGCCGAAATCACAGGTTATCCAGAGTCTGGGAAATAAATCTGAGGCAAGGAATACGATGATAAACGCCGGTGTTCCGGTCATTCCGGGAAGTAAAGATCCGATTTATGACGCTGAGGAGGGTGCAAAGATCGCAGATGAGATCGGCTATCCGGTCATCGTAAAAGCGGCGCTTGGCGGCGGTGGAAAAGGCATGCGTGTGGCTCAGACTCCGGAAGAGTTTGTCAACAGCTTTAATACGGCCCAGAAGGAAGCGCAGATGGCATTCGGCGATAATACGATGTACATTGAGCATTTTGTCCAGCACCCGCGACATATCGAATTTCAGATACTTGCCGACGAGCATGGCAATGTGATCCATCTCGGGGAGCGTGACTGTTCGATCCAGAGAAATCACCAGAAGATGATCGAAGAATCACCGTCCATCGCTCTTACTCCGGAGCTTCGCGAGAAGATGGGAGAGGCTGCCGTGAAAGCGGCAAAAGCAGCTCATTATACAAATGCAGGGACGATCGAATTTCTGCTTGAGAAGAATAATAACTTCTACTTTATGGAGATGAACACAAGAATCCAGGTGGAGCATCCGGTCACAGAGTGGGTGACGGGGATCGATCTGATCAAAGAGCAGATCCGCATTGCTGACGGCAGACCGTTAAGCTATAAGCAGGAAGATGTGCATATCACGGGACATGCTATCGAGTGCCGTATTAATGCAGAGAATCCGGCAAAGAACTTCCGCCCGTCACCGGGAACGATTACGGATATGTATCTGCCAGGAGGAAAGGGAGTGCGCATTGACGCGGCAATTTACAGCGGCTATACTGTTCCGCCGTATTATGACTCCATGCTGGCGAAGCTGATCGTGCATGCGAAGAACAGGAATGAGGCGATCCGTAAGATGCGAAGCGCTCTCGGAGAAGTGATCATTGAGGGGATCGACACGAATGTAGATTATCAGTATGAGATATTAAATCATCCGGATTTTATATCAGGAAATATTGATATCGAGTTTATTGAAAATTTGGGGTAACAGTCTGGTCCGCACGTTAGTGCGGCTTTGCGAATGATCCATGCCGGACAGTTACCATTTGTCAGAGTAATCAGACAATATCAGGAGGTAATCTCAGATGAATCTGAAAGATATGTTTAAAAAAACAAGCGGCAGATCCCATTATATCTCCCTTCGTAATTCACGGCCGGAAGTACCGACAGGTCTTCTGCGTAAATGTAATAAGTGCGGGGCGGCTATCATTGCCGAGGATGTGAAGAAAGGATACTATATTTGTCCGAAATGTCATGGATATTTCCGTGTGCACGCTTACAGGCGGATCGAGATGATCGCGGACGAGGGCTCGTTTGAAGAGTGGAATAAGGAGATGGATTTCGTCAATCCTCTGGATTTCAAAGGATATGAGGAGAAGATCAGGCAGCTGAAAGAACGCACGAACCTGAATGAGGCGGTTGTGACAGGCAAAGTCCTGATAAACGGAAATCCCGCGGTAGTCGGAGTCTGTGATGGAAGATTTATGATGTCCAGTATGGGATGGATCGTGGGCGAGAAGATCGCAAGAGCGGTAGAGAGGGCTACAGAGGAGAAACTTCCTGTCATTATCTTTACCTGTTCCGGCGGTGCGCGCATGCAGGAAGGAATCGTATCCCTGATGCAGATGGCGAAGACATCGGCGGCGCTTAAAAAACACAGCGATGCAGGACAGCTCTATGTATCCGTGCTGACAGACCCCACGACCGGAGGTGTGACGGCAAGTTTTGCCATGCTCGGAGATATTATACTGGCAGAGCCGAAGGCGCTGGTCGGATTTGCAGGCCCGCGTGTCATTGAGCAGACGATCGGACAGAAACTGCCGAAAGGTTTTCAGCGTTCTGAGTTCCTTCTGGATCATGGTTTCGTGGATCGTATTGTAGAGAGGGAGGAACTTAAAGATGTGCTCTCCCAGATTCTTGAGATGCATCACCCGGCAGATGCCGCTGCAGTAAAAGCAGCATTGAAGAAGGGAGAGAAAGATTCAGACCGTGACGCCGAGAGGCAGGAAAACCCGGAAGCTGTAGCAAGTGAAATATCAGACGACATCGCAAAAGAGCAGTCGGAAGCAGTTCATAACGGGCAAGCGGAAAATGCACTGAGCGCATGGGAACGAGTACAGATTTCCAGAAAGAAAGACCGTCCGGTTGGAACAGACTATATTGACGCTCTGTTCACAGACTTTATGGAATTCCATGGAGATCGTTATTTTAAGGACGACCATGCCATTGTCGGAGGCATCGCATATTTCCACGGGATTCCCGTGACTGTGATCGCTCAGGCAAAGGGAAAGACGACAAAAGAGAATCTGGACCGCAACTTTTCCATGCCGTCTCCGGACGGATACAGAAAAGCGCTCAGGCTTATGAAACAGGCCGAGAAATTCGGACGTCCGGTCATCTGCTTCGTGGATACTCCGGGAGCATTCTGCGGCCTGGAAGCGGAAGAGAGAGGACAGGGCGAGGCCATTGCCAGAAATCTGTTCGAGCTCTCCGGCCTGAAAGTACCGGTACTCTCTGTGGTGATCGGTGAGGGCGGAAGCGGCGGCGCGCTTGCCATGGCAGTAGCAGACGAAGTATGGATGCTCGAGAACGCTATCTATTCCGTACTCTCACCCGAAGGATTTGCAAGTATCCTCTGGAAAGACAGCAAGAGGGCGAGCGAAGCGGCTGAGGTCATGAAGCTGACAGCGGGAGACCTGAAACGCCTCGGAATCATTGAGCAGGTCATTGCGGAGCCGGACGAGTTCAGTGATGCAACCATGGGAACGGTATGTGAGGAACTCGACGGAAGAATTGCGGCATTCCTTCAGGAGTATACAGGTTACAGTGAAGAAGAGCTGACAAAGAACCGGTATGACAGATTCCGCAGGATGTAAGTGCGGCTTTGCGAATGGCGCATGCAGAACTGCTGCGTAGGTAAATTTAAGAGGGTTAATATGAAAAATCTGAAGATTGGCGATAAGCTTACCCGTGTCCCCCTGATCCAGGGAGGCATGGGAGTTGGGATAAGTCTCGGAAGACTGGCGGGGGCGGTTGCGAAAGAAGGCGGTGTGGGCATCATCTCCACTGCACAGATCGGATACAGGGAAGAGGACTTTGACGCAGATCCTGCGGCCGCGAATTTAAGAGCGATCGAGAGTGAGATGAAGAAAGCCAGAGATATCTCTCCGGACGGGATCATAGGCTATAATGTGATGACGGCCTTGAAAGAACATGCAGCCCATGTAAAAGCGGCTGTAAAAGCAGGAGCGGACATTATCATATCAGGTGCCGGACTTCCGACGGATCTGCCGGCGCTTACCGAGGGAAGCAGTACGAAGATCGCTCCCATCGTATCGACAGACAAGTCTGCAAATGTGATCCTGAAGTACTGGGACAGGAAATATAAAAGGACAGCGGATCTGGTCGTGATCGAGGGGCCGGAAGCCGGAGGACATCTGGGATTTAAGAGAGAAGAACTCTCAGAGTATACTCCGGAATCCTACGGAGAGGAAATCCGGCGGATCATCTGCACCGTGAAGAAGTACGGAGAAAAGTACGGCGTCGATATCCCGGTCGTTGTGGCAGGCGGCATCTATGACAGTAATGATGTAAAACGTGTGATGGATCTGGGAGCTGACGGCGTACAGGTGGCGACACGGTTTGTCACAACGGAGGAATGTGATGCGGATATTAAATACAAAGAAGCGTATATACATGCTTCACAGGAAGATATCCGTATCGTGAAAAGTCCGGTGGGAATGCCCGGACGCGCGATCCTCAATCCATTGATGAAGAGGGTGGCGGACGGCGTGAAAATTCCCCACACTCCCTGCCACAGATGTCTGGCGAAGTGCAGCCCTGCCGATATCCCGTACTGCATTACGGACGGACTGATCAACGCGGTGAAAGGAAATGTTGAAGAAGGGCTGTTATTCTGCGGGGCAAAAGCATGGAAAGCGCAGAAGATAGATACTGTAAGAGAAGCGGTTCAGGAATTGTTTGCCTGACAGAAAGGAGAGTAACCGGATGAACCCGCGTAATACCATCAATGATGTTCTGGTAAATCTGTTCAATGAAATATTGAAACTGGAAGAAGAGGCGATCATCACCGATGAGTTTAAGGATATCACAAATAATGATATGCATATCATAGAAGCTGTCGGGCTTTCCGGCGAAAATACCATGTCTGTAGTGGCAAAGAAACTGGGGATCACGGCAGGATCGCTCACTACGTCAGTCAACAGTCTGGTCAACAAGAAATATGTGACGAGGCAGAGAAGTGATGAGGACAGACGTGTCGTGTTTTTAAAACTGACTGACAAGGGAAAACGGGCGTATGAGCATCATCGTGAGTATCACAGTCAGATGACGGAAGCAGTGATCAGCAGACTGGATGAGGAGGAAGTACCGGTTTTAATAAAATCATTGACCGGATTGTCAGAATTTTTCAGGGGATATAACGATCAGATAAATAATTGAGCAAAAGAAATAAAAAAATTTGACCTTTTTCTAAAAATGAGGTACAATCCCCTATGGAACTTGAGGATTGAGTTGAACATTTTAGGACACGACTGTAAAAGGCCGGAGTCGGAAATACTTGGTAAGTTATTTTAGGAGGGACAAGTATTATGGCAGTAAAGAAGACAAATTCGACAGTAAAGACAGCAGCTAAGGCTGTAAAGGCAGAGCCTGTAAAGACTGAGAAAAAAACAGTTAAGGCAGAGCCGGCTAAAACAGAGACAAAGGCTGCAAAAGCAGAAACTGTAAAAGCGGCTGACAAGACAGTAAAGGCAGAAAGCGCGAAAGCAATCGAGACAAAGAAAGACACAACGAAAAAGCTTGAGACAAAAGCAGCAGTTTTAGTAGATACACCGGCAGAGAAGGCAGAAGAAAAGAAAACAACTACTGCAAAGAAGACCGCAGCAAAGAAAACGACGGCAAAGAAAACAACAGCAGCGAAGACAACTGCGGCAAAGAAGGCGACAACAAAGAAAGCAGCTGCAAAGAAAGCTGAGATCAAGACAGAGATGTATCTCCAGTTTGCAGGAAAAGAATACTCTCAGGAAGAGATCCTTCAGAAAGTAAAGGATATCTGGACATATGACCTGAACCAGAATGTGGATGACATCAAAGATGTTCAGCTGTATCTGAAACCGGAAGAATCCGCTGCTTACTATGTTGTAAACGGCGTAGAGAGCGGTAAGGTCATCCTGTAATCGCCTCAGAAAGTGAACTTTAAAGAGAAGCTGTTACACAGCCATGCGTGAAATGCGATGCGGCTGCGGTAACAGCTTTTTTGAATATAGAATATTTTTGTGTCTTTTTCTTCCGGACATGATAAAATATGCTATAGAGTGAGAAGAAACGGAGATGACAATGATGGAAGAGAAAAATCAGGATTATATCCATGAAAGAGAAAGGCTCGGGCAGCAGATCAGATTTATCCTGGAAGTTGACAAAGTGAAAAATATCTTCCGGCAGACCTATCTGGCGGACGGGCAGAGAAAGGAAAATGACGCGGAGCATTCCTGGCACCTTGCGCTGTCTGCCGTGCTTTTAAAGGAACATATGAAAGAAGATGTGGACCTGACGAAAGTGATGATCATGGTTCTGATCCACGACCTTGTTGAGATAGACGCCGGAGATACTTACGCTTATGATTCGGCGGGCGCAGCCACTAAGAGAGAGCGGGAAGTGAAGGCTGCTGACCGCATTTTCGGGCTGCTCCCGGAAGATCAGGGCACATATTTCCGGAAATTGTGGGATGAATTTGAAGAGTATGAGAGTGCGGATGCGAAGTTTGCCCATCTGCTCGATAATTTTCAGCCGCTGCTGTTAAATGACGCGTCGGACGGCAGAAGCTGGACAGAACATGGAGTACACAAATCCCAGGTATGTAAACGGAACGAGAGGATTCCGGAGACATCGCAGATCGTGTGGGAAAAGATGCTTGAGATCATGGATAAGCATATCGAGAAAGGTCATCTCAAAGCAGACTGAGAGGCAGAAAAGGATATGCCAGATGCAGTGATCCGCTGATCAGGAAAGGGGCAGACCATTATGTATGAAAAAGAAATTGAACAGCTTCAGAAGATTATAGACGACAGCAGCCGTATCGTATTCTTCGGCGGGGCAGGAGTGTCAACGGAGAGCGGGATACCAGATTTCAGAAGTGCGGACGGTATCTATCATCAGAAGTATAAGTATTCGCCGGAGCAGGTGGTAAGCCACAGCTTCTTTATGAAATATCCGGAAGCCTTTTATGATTTTTACAGGGAGAAGATGATGGCTCTGGATGCAAAGCCGAATCCGGCACATATAAAACTGGCGGAGCTTGAAAAAGCCGGCAGGCTTACTGCGGTAGTGACGCAGAATATAGACGGCCTGCATCAGGCGGCAGGCAGCAGGATGGTCTATGAGCTGCACGGAAGCATTCACCGGAACTATTGTATGGAATGCGGGAAATTCTACGATGCGCGTTATGTAAAAGATGCAGACGGCGTGCCGCGCTGCGAATGCGGCGGGCTTATCAAGCCGGATGTCGTTCTTTACGAAGAAGGGCTTGACCAGAATGTGATACGAGGGGCAGTAGAGGCGATCGCGTCTGCCGATACACTCATTATCGGGGGCACATCGCTCGTGGTATATCCGGCGGCAGGATTTATCGACTATTTCCGGGGAAAGCATCTGGTTGTCATCAATAAGTCTGCTACCGGGAGAGCTGTCCGCGCGGAGCTTTCCATCTCGGCGCCGATCGGGGAGATCATGAGCGGTATTGAAGTAAGGTGAAGACCGCATACAATCCCGGAATGTGCCTTTTGGCACTTCCGGTGATTTAAAAGAGGTATGTGTAGATAATGTCTGCGATAAACAGGATCAGAAGGATCAGGCTGACGGTATATAGTGTCCGGTCGGACATCTTGCCGGTAAGTTTTTTAAATAACGGCTGCAGCAGATAAAGGAAGACCATTCCGCCGATGCCGAAACGGATACTCGGATTCAGTGCGATCCTGCCCTCAAAATTAAATGCAAACCGGGTGTAATCCCACTGCCATCCGCCCTGAGTGAATTCCATGATATAACTGGCAATAAGTTCTACAACAGTAGTGATGACTACGATTCCAATGAAAACAAGTACCGGTGTGACAAGAACTTTTCCCAGATACAGCCGCTTCTTCTGAAGCCCTCCCAGAGAGAAGATCAGAATAAGCGCTCCCACTCCGTAGATGATACAGTACGGACCGAAGAGCACGCCCCGGTTAGAGAAGCCCCAACGGTATACGACAACTTCAAGAAACACTTCGTAGATCCATCCGATGATGGAGTACATCATAAAATAAAGATAGTATTCTGCAAACTTTTTCTTTATGTTCTGATTCATATTTTCCCCCCTTCTGTAAAATGTAAGAAAGTATCAGCTCTCCCAGCGTCCGGATGCGCCGCAGGGAAGCACCAGTCCGGATCTGGTTACCGGAAGACCGATCTCCTGTGATTCCACATGTCCGTTCCATGGTTTTAATTCCGTGGCTATCATGTAGGTGAGTACTGCGGGCGCAAGTCCTGTCGTATATGAGTTGACAAGGAAGAACAGGGCGTCTTTCGACAGGATCTTTGTGCACAGTTTAATGAGCGGATGGATCATATCTTCGATCTTCCATATCTCGCCCTTCGGCCCTCTTCCATAGGAGGGCGGGTCCATTATGATGGCATCATAAGTATTTCCGCGGCGTATCTCACGCTCAACAAACTTTACACAGTCGTCCACAAGCCAGCGGATCGGGGCGTCTTTCAGCCCGGAAGAAACTGCGTTTTCCTTTGCCCATGTTACCATACCTTTTGAGGCGTCCACGTGAGTGACCTGGGCTCCCGCGGCTGCCGCAGCCAGTGTGGCGCCGCCCGTGTAGGCGAAAAGATTCAGCACTTT
>NXNN01000214.1_pt1 | contig 10773 bp, 6 predicted proteins | sample 2041041 | NCBI WGS metagenome assembly NXNN01 (sample SAMN07660617, study PRJNA407663) | chicken gut metagenome | isolation source: caecum content treated with Lincosamide | host: Gallus gallus domesticus | place: Czech Republic: Brno | collected 2016 | reverse complement strand
TTTTCTTTAAAAACCGACGCGGCGGATGTTATTTGCCGAAAAAATAACCGCAAAAGTCGGCATTATATTAAATTGACTGCGGAATATTCCGCAATTAACGGCGTTTTGACTTTTTTCAGTCTTTATCGAAAAGCACCGTCGCGCCGCTTTCAATTTTGTACACCTTGCCGCGGATTTCCACCCAGACGGGCGAATGCGAAGGGTTGTACACCCTTTCGCCGTCCACGGAGTACACGAGGCTTTCCCAACACTTCACGTAATCGTAAATTTCGCCGTTGGTTGCAAACCAGATATCCTCCCTTCCGCTTACCCGCTTTGCAAGGTTTTCGATGACGTCCCAGTTGTCGCGGTCGTCAAATTCGTAGGAATGACCCCATATGTAGAACAGCCACGGCTCTCTGAATTTGAACTCGTCAGAAGGCTTTTTGTTCAGAAATTTATCGGTAAGCTCGCCGAGAGCGGGGTCGTTGTGGTGGCAAGTGGGGTTCAGCCTGAGCCAGTCGGAAGGGATATCGAACGAGTGCGAAGATACCGTAGTTCGCGCATAGTTGACGCCCAACGCCTTAAGCGCTTCCACCGCTCTGTCGCTTACGCCGCTGTAAGCGTACGCCATTCCGTTTACTATTCTGCCGAACTTTTCTTCCAGATAGGCGCGGTTGTCCGCCACCTCCTTTATGGCTAGCGGCAGTGGCGCTTTGCTTAAAAATATGTGCCGCGCGCCGTGCAGAGCTACCTCGTGCGGGGTGTTTATATATGTTGCTATTGTCTGCTCCTCATCCATTCGGTTGTGCCAGGAGCGCACGCCGAAAAGAAGGTTGTTGAGGTTGAAAGTGCCCTTTAAATTATACTTTGCAAATATTTCGATAAGCTTTTTATCCGCCTCGACACCGTCGTCGTAACTGAACGTAAGCGCCTTTTCGCGGCCTTCGGGAAAGCGCATATAGCGCTCGTGATACATCTGAATAAACATAAATTCCCCCTTGATATGCTTTATTTAATGCATTAGTTAAACGCGGTGCGCGCCGCTTAAAATTTTGTTTTTATTGTATTTTTTTGCGTGTCTGCGCGAATAGGGCGAATACTCTATTTTTTTGCCCGCGCGGACGCTCTGTCTGAACGCCGCGTCGCTCATTCTGTCGCGCGGCTCTTCGGCGATAAGCCCCGAAGCCTTCTTCCATCTGCCCGTAAGCAGCCTTGTAACGAAAAGCACGGAGCGGCCGACCCAGTCTGCGCACATCGCTATCCAGAAGCCCCACGCGCCGAGACCCTGCGTAAGTTCAAGTCCGAACAGCCTGTTGTATACGCCGAGAAGAGCGTCGTCCGTAAGAAGGAAGCATATGCCGACCCTTAAGATTATCATTGAGGATATTGCCGAATACATTACGTATTTTACGTCCGACGTGGCTTTGAGTATTGCGGGCGTAGTGAAGGAAAGCGGGTAGGTTACAAGCTGGAAGGAAAGGCACAGATACAGACATTTGAGAGCTATGTCGTAAGCTTCGTCGGGGTAGTCGTACAGCCTTACCAGCCAGTGCGCGGAAAACATTATAAGAAGAACCATTGCGGCGTTGGCTATGTAAGAGATGATGAACATCTTCTTCATATAATACTTTACCTGGTCCATATCGCCCGCGCCGACCGCCTGCCCCACCACCGTCAGAGCCGACGTACCCACGCCGCTGCCTACGACCGAGGCTATGTTGTTTATGTTGTTGGCTATCGAGTTGCCGTTTGCCTGAAGGTTTACGCCCTTGCCGGGAATTATGTTGTAGTCCACGTAGCACGACGCGTTTACAAAGGTGTTGGTAAGCAGTTTGCCAAGCTGGAAAAGACAGCTTTCTATGCCGCTGGGAATGGCAATGAAAAGTATTTTTTTAACCATTTTCCCGTCGAAACGGAAACGGAATATTGCCGCGGGAGTTACGCGGACAATGTTGCTTTTGCGCGCAAGCATTACAAACATGAATACCGCGGGTATTACCCTTGATATGAGCGTTGCCGAAGCCGCGCCGAGAACCGCCCACTTGAGCCCGTAAATAAACAGCGCGTTCAGTGCAACGTTGACAACGCAGCTTATGCCCGCGCTGAGCATGGTATAAAAACTCTTGCGCTGAGCGCGAAGAAGTGCCGCGCAGCCGTTGAACAGTCCGATGAAAGGGAACGATGCTGCGGTTATGTAAAAATACTGCCGCTGATAGGTAAAAGTTTCTTCGCTGACGTCGCCATAAAAAAGTTTTAAAACAGGAGTGTTGAGAATGAGGCACAGCGCTGCTATGGAAAGCGAGGAAATGAGCACTATCACCACCATATGACACGCGCTTTTGTTGGCCTTGTCAGTCTGCCGCGCGCCCAGATACTGGCTGGTTATTATAGCTCCGCCCGTGGCGAACGCAGAAAACAGCTGAATTATCAGATTGTTTATCTGGTCTACGTTGGATACGGCGTTGCCCGCATTGCCCGCCGCGTCTATGCCCGAAACCATCATCGAGTCGAAAAGTCCGAGCGACGTGGAGAAAATAGATTCTATAACAATGGGCGCTATCAGCCACAGGAGCTGCTTGCCCGTAAAAAGAGTATACTTTTTTTTCGGCTTTTTTGCCGTTGCCACCGTTTCCGTAAAAAATACCCTCCCGTTTAAAAAATATTTCCTACTGTACCCGCGCCTTTGCGACAGGTTAAGATTAAGCCGCGACGCCGCGCCGTTTATATTTTTGCACGGCGATCATGCTGAATAATTATTGCAGATACGCAACCGCCGTCAACACGCGCGCGCCCTCTCACGCGCGCACGACACCGCCGCGGTTGCAACACATTATAAACTTTTTATATAAATTGTCAATGATGTGAATGCCGTTTAAAAAAATTTTATTTTTTAACACTTTTTGAAAGGAATTTTTTACCGTTTATTGAATTAAACCGCCTTTATGCGACAAATTGTGAATTTGAAACAATCATAAAAATTTTTACAGTTTGCTCTTTTGACTATTTTTAACACCGCCCGAATACCATACGGCGGGGCTTATTCGCGATGAATAAAATACAGATTTACAAATAAAAATACACAACGAGCAAAACTTTTTTACACAGTCCGCGAACACATTATAACACGCGGACAAAGCCATTGCAATACCCCTTTTTATGACAGAGGCGCGCCGCACGCAAACGGCAGGCGCTTCTTTTGGCACAATAATCGGCAAGCAAACGCAACACGCAAAAAACACTAAAGCACGCTCAAACAGCAAGGGGCGCGCTCTACTTTTCAGAACAAAATCAGCCAGTAAAAAGAAACACTCAAAACAAAACGCGAGGGAGTGCAAACAGCAAGGGCACGCTTTCCTTTTAAAAACAAACAGTCAAACGTTCAAAACAAAACGCGAGGGCGCGGAAAAACTTTTCCGCGCCCTCGCGTTACTCGCCGAAAGGCGTTTTATTATTTGTTTTTACGGCGCGCAAAACGCGCTTTTTTAGCAAAACCGATATGGCGGGCAAAAACGCGCCTTTATAGTAACGCCGATACGCCGAATAAAAACGCGTTTTTTATACATCAACGCTCAATTGCCCCGCACATATGCGCCGATTACTGCTTGTTTGAGCTTTCTTCGTCCGCCTTTAAAACATCGGAATTCGCTAATACATCGGAATTTGTCTCGTCCTGAGCAACGGCAAAACCTTCCGCCGCGGAGGGATACGACTGCGCCGCGCATTCGGCGGTAACGCCCTCTGCGTTGGCGGCATAGTCGCGCGCGAGGGTATCCGCATTGCGCACTTTATTTACAAGGCGCGCTTCCCTGCGCAGCTTTTTAAGACAGGGAATATTGAAGTAGAACGCCACGGCAACGCCCATGCCGAGCGTCCAGCCGATAGACCAAGCCCAGCCGACGCCGGCAAAACCCAGAGGCACGGTGAGTATGAACACGAGCGCGACGCGCAGAATAAGGTCGGTAAACGTGCTTATGGTAAAGCCGAGGTTGCCGCCCGAACCGCGCACGACATCGTCCGCCATGACCTTTACGTTGACTATGAAGAAGAAAGGCGAAACTATGGTTACGAACATCACGCCGCTGTCTATTGCGAGCTCTATATCGCCTTCCGCAGACATAAACAAGCCTACAAGCGGGCGGGCAAACACAAGGCAGATTACGACGAACACCGCCGTCAGCGCGGTAGAAATTACCAATGCCGCGCGGAAGCCTTCCTTTATTCTTTTATACTTGCCCGCGCCGTAGCACTGCGAAACAAAGTTGGTAAGACCCGTGCCGCACGTGCAGAAACAGGTTGTGCAGAACACCAGCAGCTTCACGCCGGCGGTGAAACCGTCGGTTATGCCAAGACCCTGAGCGTTGGCAAGCTCGTTGATGCGAATCTGAATTACAAGGTTGCCGATCGAAACGAAGCTGTTCTGCAGGACTACGGGCAGAGCGAGTATGAGCAGAGTTTTTAAAACCGAAGGCACGAAAACGTGGAACTTTTCGTCCGAGGGCATTTTTTTGAACCTTAAAAAGACAAATACTATGGTAAGTATGCACGACGCGCCCTGAGCTATGAACGTTGCCCACGCAACGCCCTCTACGCCCCACGGGCGGACCATTACGATATCGAGCACTATGTTGCTCACCGAAGATATTACAAGAAAAATAAAGGGCGTGCGGCTGTCGCCGAGCGCGGAAAAGATACCCGTACCGAGGTTATATAATATAAGGAAAGGCAGACCGAAATAATATATATTGAGGTAAGCCACGCTTTCGTCAAGCGCCTCCTGCGGGGTTTTGAGCGCCTTAAGCAACGGTTCGCAGCTGCATACGCCGATTACGAGCAGCAATACCGCGAGCACCGCGAACGATATGAGACCGGTAAATATGGCAGTTTTTACGCCCGCATTGTTCTTTGCGCCGAACAGCCTTGATACAAGCACCGCGCAACCCGCATTTGCGCCGAGCGCTATTGCCATAAGGATATTGACTATGGAATTGGACGCGCCTATCGCCGTAAGCGCCGTAGGACCTGCAAATTTGCCCGCTATAATCGTATCGGCAAGCGTATAAAGCTGTTGGAACACAGCGCTGCCGAACAGCGGCAGTATGTAAATTAAAAGTACTTTGAACGGCTTACCTCTGGTCAGATCGGTATTCATAAAAAAATCCTCTTGCGGCGCGCACGCGCCTATTTCTCTCCAAAAAATATGCACCGCAGCCGCGGCGCAACTGATGCAATGCTTTTCAGTGCGCATTATATCACCGACTTTTCCCGTTGTAAAGCGTATTGAAATAATTTTTCAACCGATAAATTTATACTCAGAACGCGCGCAAAACGCACGCACTCCCTCCACCTGAGCCGCCGAACAGAGCCGTGAAAAAACATTGCAGACCTTATGTTTAAACGGCGCAAAAGTGCGTTATAAAATAAGCGTAAAAAGATTTTACGCATAATTGACGGCGTAAAAAAGCCGCGGCGGACTTTATGAGGGCGACGCGGCAAAGAAAAAGCATTTTCCCCCATAAGGAGGTTGATATTATGAACGGCAACCGTTTTACTCAGAACAGCATTCAGGCTATAAACAACTGCGAAAAAACTGCGGAAGAGTACGGAAATACTGAAATAATGCCCGTGCACATACTACACTCGCTTTTAGACAGCGACGGGCTTATTTTCCGCATTCTTTCCCGACTTGGCACAGACGCGGCGGGGCTTGCACGCGCAGCCAAAGACGAAATTGAAAAACTGCCCCGAAGCTCTTCGCACGGCAACGTATTTCTTTCGCCCGCGGCGAACAGAATTTTTACGAACGCCGAAAAACTTGCGGGAAGCATGAAGGACGACTATATTTCGGTAGAGCACCTCTTCCTTGCGCTGCTCGACGAAAACGACCCCGTATGCGACAGACTTTTCAAGACGTTCGGCGTGAACAAAAATTCCTTTTTGCAGGGGCTTAAATCGGTGCGCGGCAACACCAACGTAAAAACCGACAACCCCGAAGACACTTACGAGGCGCTTGAAAAGTACGGCACCGACCTTACGGCGGCGGCGCGCAAGCACAAGCTTGAACCCGTTATAGGGCGCGACGAGGAAATAAGGAACGTTGTGCGCATACTTTCGCGAAAGACGAAGAACAACCCCGTGCTGATAGGCGAGCCGGGCGTAGGCAAAACGGCTATTGCCGAAGGGCTTGCACAGCGCATAGTTAAGGGCGACGTACCCGAAGGGCTTAAGGATAAAACTTTGTTCTCTCTGGATATGGGCGCACTTATCGCGGGCGCAAAGTACCGCGGCGAGTTTGAAGAAAGGCTTAAGGCGGTATTGCAGGAAGTAACCAAGTCGGAAGGGCGCATTCTGCTTTTCATAGACGAACTGCACACCGTGGTAGGCGCGGGCAAGACGGACGGCGCGATGGACGCAGGCAACCTTTTAAAACCCTTGCTTGCGCGCGGCGAACTGCACTGCATAGGCGCGACCACGCTTGACGAATACAGAAAATACATTGAAAAAGACGCCGCGCTTGCAAGGCGTTTCCAGCCCGTAATGGTGGACGAACCTACCGTGGAAGACACTATTTCCATTCTCCGCGGACTTAAAGAGCGCTTTGAAATTTTCCACGGCGTGCGCATTCACGACGACGCGCTAGTCGCCGCGGCTACGCTTTCAAACCGCTATATTACCGACCGTTTTCTGCCCGACAAGGCGATTGACCTTGTGGACGAGGCGGCGGCAATGATACGTACGGAGATTGACTCCATGCCCTCGGACATGGACGACATGAACAGAAAAATACTACAGCTTGAGGTTGAAGAAAAGGCGCTTTCCAAGGAAAAGGACAACATTTCCGCCGCAAGGCTTGAGGCGCTTAAAAAAGAGCTTGCCGAATACAAGTCGCGCTTCAACGAAATGAAAGCCAAATGGCAAGACGAAAAGCACGCCATTCAGGCAGAAAAGGAGCTTAAAGAGCAGGTTGATTCGCTTAAGGCGGAAATTGATTCCGCGACCAACAGCGGCGATTTTGAAAAGGCGGCGCGCTTAAGGTACGGCGAACTGCCCGCACTAGAAAAGAAGCTGGCTGACGCCAAGGCGCAGAACGCGGGCAGAAAGGGCGACCTTTTGCAGGACGAAGTTACCGAGGAGCAGATTAACCAGATTATTTCGCGCTGGACGGGCATACCCGTTGCGCGCCTTAAAGAGGGCGAGCGCGAAAAGATACTGCACCTTGCCGACGACCTGCACAAGCGCGTAGTCGGTCAGGACGAGGCCGTAAGCAAAGTTTCAGACGCAATCCTCCGTTCGCGCGCCGGCATTTCCGACCCCAACAGACCGATAGGCTCGTTCCTCTTCTTAGGCCCTACGGGCGTAGGCAAAACCGAACTTGCCAAAGCGCTCGCCGAAAACCTGTTCGACGACGAAAAAAACATCGTGCGCATAGATATGTCGGAGTATATGGAAAAATTCTCGGTATCGCGCCTTGTAGGCGCGCCTCCCGGATACGTAGGTTACGAGGAAGGCGGCACGCTTACCGAAGCAGTGCGCAGAAAGCCTTACTCGATAGTGCTTTTCGACGAAATTGAAAAGGCGCACCCCGATGTGTTCAACATTTTGCTGCAGATACTCGACGACGGCAGAATAACCGACTCGCAGGGGCGCACGGTGGACTTCAAGAATACCATAATAATTCTTACCTCCAACCTCGGCGCGGCGGACATTATAGACGGCATAGAGGGCGGCGAAATTTCCAAGGCGGCGCGCGACAGAGTCAACGCCATACTTAAGCAGTCGTTCCGACCCGAATTTTTAAACAGGCTGGACGAAATAATAATGTTCAGACCGCTCACCCGCGAAAATATAGGCGGAATTGTTAACATTCAGCTTAAGCGGCTTGAAGAAAGACTGAAAGCCGAAAACATTGAGCTTGAAATTACCGAAAAGGCCCGCGAATATATCGCAGACAACGGCTACGACAACGTTTACGGCGCGCGTCCTTTGAAGAGATTTATCCAGAAGTACGCCGAAACGCCAATAGCAAAGTTTATTATTGAAAAGAACCCCGAAGCGGGCAGCAAAATTACGCTGGACGCCGCAGAAGACGGATTATTCCTTAAATAATTCGCGCATATATGCGGGTTAATTCAAAATTTAAGCTTACGGGCGCGCCTTTTTACGGGCGCGCCCGTTTTTTTGCGGCTTGCAAGCAACTTTATATTCAGCGCGGCTTGTCGGCAACCGTCGCTTTAAATTTTTATTATACGCTTGCACTTATCAGCGCCGCGGGAGCATAAAGCTATCCTAATTTAAATCGCGGCTTTTTTGCGCCACATTAGGCGCGCAAAAAAGCCGCGTCAAATTTTATTTACGCTTTCAGTCGGCTGCGCCGCTACCCTTTTCGCAAGGGTACTCAAGCCCGAGGTCGCGGCGACAGGCGTCCAGAAGTTTCATTGTATCAAGCGTAGACTGTGCGGGGCAATAGGCGCTCTCTTTCTTTCCCGAAGAAATTTCTTCGGCGACGCGGCGGAATTCGGCGGCGTATTTGGGAGTGCGGTCGCACAGCCTTTCCCGCTTTTTGCCCTTTAAAATGGCTCGGCTCGCCATATGAAAGTAAGGAACTGTTATAACGCCCTCCGTTCCGCGTATAACAAACCGCTCCCCCGCAACCTTTCTGCGCGAAACAAAGATATCCGCAGTAAAGTCAGCATAGCGCATTTGCACCCTTTCGGTAAAATCTACGCCTCCTTCAAGCGCGCCCGAACAGTTTAACCCAATCGGCATTCCGAACAACTCGTAAGCGTACCTTATCGGATAAATTCCTATATCCATAAGCGCGCCGCCTATCAGCTCGGGCGAGGTGTGGCGGAGATTTTCCGTCAGTCTGCACACGGGCAAGGCGTAGACGGCGGACACGGAGGTTACTTTCCCCACCATTCCCTCGCGCAGCCATTCGCGCACTTTAAGGGCGGGGGAATTGTACCACGTCCACATTGCTTCGGCTATATATACGCCCCTTTCGCGCGCAAGGTCAAACAAATGCTGCGCCTGCGAAAAGTTTACGGTAAAAGGTTTTTCAAGAAGAACGGGCACGCCGCGCTCTATGCACATTTTTGCCAAGTCGTAATGTTTGTTGGCGGTAACGGCAATATACACTCCGTCTACGCCGCGCGCCGAGACAGCCTCTTCCGCAGAATTGAAAGCCGCCGCGCCGTACTTTTTTGCAAATTTTGCCGCGCGGGAACAGGTGCGGTTCCAACAGGATACTATTTTCATGCCCCGCTCGCGCGAGAGCTGGCGGGCTACGGTATGCGCAATGCCGCCGCAACCTAAAAACGCCCAACCGAATTGTTGCATTATGCGCCCTCTTTGGTTTCTATTTTTCTAATGCTTGAAGCAAAATTATTGCCGTAAGTTTAAAGCGCCCGCGCGCAGAATCTGCGCGCGGGCGCTGCTTTATTGCAATAAATATTTTGAATTGACGGCATACTATACCGCGCTCAATGCGTTACTGAGGCTGTTTGCCGATATACGCGAGGATACCGCCGTCCACGTAAAGAATGTGTCCGTTGACGGCATTGGACGCGTCGGACGCGAGGAATACTGCGGGACCTGCAAGCTCGTCCGCTTCAAGCCAGCGACCTGCGGGAGTTTTGGCGCAGATAAAGCTGTCGAAGGGGTGGCGAGAACCGTCGGGCTGACGCTCGCGGAGGGGCGCAGTCTGAGGGGTTGCGATGTAGCCGGGGCCTATGGCGTTGCACTGAATGTTGTAACCGCCGTATTCCGAGCATATGTTGCGGGTAAGCATTTTAAGTCCGCCCTTTGCCGCCGCGTATGCGGATACCGTTTCGCGACCGAGTTCGCTCATCATGGAGCAGATATTTATTATTTTGCCGTGTCCCTTCTTAATCATCGAGGGAAGAACGGCTTTTGCTACTATGAAAGGCGCGTTGAGGTCTACGTCTATAACCTGTCTGAAGTCGGCGGCGCTCATTTCTATCATAGGTATGCGCTTTATGATGCCCGCGTTGTTTACGAGGATATCTATAACGCCTACCTCCGCCTCTATCTTTTTAACCATTTCCTGGACGGCGGCTTCGTCGCATACGTTGCACACGTAGCCGTAAGCCTTTATGCCGTCCGCCTTGTACGAGTCAGTGCCCTTATCCACAAGTTCCTGCTTGATATCGCAGAACGTTATGGTTGCGCCCGCCGCGGCAAGGCCTTTCGCAATGGCGTAGCCTATGCCGTAGGTACCGCCTGTAATCAGCGCGACTTTTCCGTCAAGTCTGAAGTCTTCCATTTTCATTTCACTTTTTCTCCTTTATCAGAGCCGCTTTCCGCGACCCTGATATGATTATAGCACGCAAATTGAATAATTACAATACCCCTTTTTAAAAATAAGCGCAAATTTAGTCGCAGTAAAAAGAATTATGGCGCAGAAAACCTTTAAAACAGAATAATAAACGGCATAAATATGCCAATAAAAAGTGCAATGCCGAGCACGGCAAAAGCTATGGCGAGACCTTTAGTGCCAAACTTTATTTCGGCAAGTTTTTCGGGAGAAACTACCCTTTCTTCCTCTTCCGAATCAAGCTTTTCCGAAATTTTGTACATATCGTCCACGCTCACGCCTAAAACCTGAGCAATGCTTTCAAGCACGGCATCATCTTCTGGCAGATATGATTTTTCCCAACGCTGAACAGAAGATTTTGAAACATAAATTTTTTCTGCAAAAGCGCGCAGAGAAAGTCCGCGCTCCTCGCGTAATTTTCTTAATGCTTTTCCGTTTATTTTAGCCATATATTTTGC
>NXNN01000211.1_pt1 | contig 10804 bp, 2 predicted proteins | sample 2041041 | NCBI WGS metagenome assembly NXNN01 (sample SAMN07660617, study PRJNA407663) | chicken gut metagenome | isolation source: caecum content treated with Lincosamide | host: Gallus gallus domesticus | place: Czech Republic: Brno | collected 2016 | reverse complement strand
CATATTTCGGAAGACTGAATCAAAAAGTTGATACATATGGGAGGAATTGGTAAAATTTAATAAATAGACCGTGTATATCTATAAGTTTTTTGAGTGAAAATTGTGAATAACACCGAAGTTTCACCAAAAGTTCACAAAATTGTATGAAAAAGGATACAAAAATGTTACAATCTACGTAAATCAATTGCATAGTACAGGATTGTTACCTTTTTTTTTGGGCAAAACCGGATTTGGCAACTGAGAAACATGGTTCCTAAAGGTTAGGAATCATCCTCTCGGTTGTTAAATTCGGTTTCTTTTTATCTTACTGAACTGTCCGGGGTAAAACTTTTGTATTGTGCGAAATAGAAAGGAATGGAGGAAAAGGGAAAAAGCAAGATGAAAAACAGACAACTGAAAAGAAAAGGCGCGGCAACAGTCGCGGCTGTCCTCTCAGCGGGAATGGTGTTCCCGTCTGTGGCATTTGCCGCGGGTCCGATCGTGAAGGTAGGATCTGATTCAAGTGTGCAGATGAGTTCTGACCCGGAAGCTGTATATGTAAACAGTTATACAGGAACAGCCCGTACAGAAAACTTTAATGATAACTGGAAGTTTTATATGGGTGATGCGTCAGGTGCCGAGAATCCGGCATTTAATGATTCGACATGGGAGCAGGTGAATCTTCCGCACGATTACAGTATTGAGCAGGAATATTCAAAATCAATGGAGGCGGAGAGCGGATATCTTCCGGGAGGTACCGGATGGTACAGAAAGAACTTTACACTGGATGAGAGTACTGCCGGCAAAGAAATCCGTATTGATTTCGGCGGGGTGTACATGAATTCAACCGTATGGGTAAACGGCCATGAGGTCGGGACGCATCCCTATGGATATACTCCGTTTTCATATGACATTACCGATTATGTAAAAGTCGGCGAAGAAAACATGATCACTGTAAAAGTTGATCATCAGACTCCGTCCAGCCGCTGGTATTCAGGAAGCGGTATTTACAGAAGTGTAGATCTGACGATTACGGATCCTGTTCACGTAGATCTGTACGGAACTAAGATCGAGACACCGAATCTTAAGGAAGAAGCCGCCAATGGCACAGTCAATGCAGATGTTAAAGCTACAGTAGTAAATGAGTCTGATACGGCTCAGGAAGTAACGCTTACACATACCGTATTCCCGAAAGGCGGGGATAAAGAAGATGAGATCGGTACGGCAACAACAGAAGCGCAGTCAATAGAAGCAGGTGAAAGAGCCACCATCGATGCGAAAGTAGCAGTAACCGGAGCTGAACTGTGGAGCACAGAGGCCCCAAATCTCTATACAGTAAGAACCGAGGTTAAAGTCGGCGGTGAAGTAGTTGATAGCTATGACACAGACTATGGATTCAGATATTTTAATTTCGATCCTGATACAGGGTTTTCCCTGAACGGACAGAATATGAAGCTCAAAGGTATGTGTCTGCATCATGATCAGGGCGCGCTCGGTGCCGAGGCTTGGGAGAGTGCCATTGACCGTCAGGTAAAAATCATGAAAGAGATGGGGTGTAATTCTATCCGTGTGACTCATAATCCGGCGGCGGACGAACTGATCGAAGAGTGCAATGAGCAGGGTATCCTTGTGATCGATGAGGCGTTTGACGGATGGGCATGGGCGAAGAATGGCAATTCCAATGACTATTCTGTATGGTTTGATCAGGAAATAGGCGCGGATAATACAATCTTAGGCGCAGAAGAAGGAATGACATGGGCACAGTTCGATCTGACAGCCATGATCAAGAGAGGTCAGAATGCCCCTTCTGTTATCATGTGGTCACTCGGAAATGAGGTGCAGGAGGGCGCAGGATCTCTGAATAAGCAATATGCAGAGGTTCAGGCAAATCTGATTACATGGGCTCAGGAAATTGATAATACGAGGCCCGTGACAAGAGGATGTAATGCAATAAAGGGACAGACTTCGGGCATAGCAGCTCAGATGATGGATTCGCTGTCAGATGCCGGAGGTGTCGCGGGATTCAACTACAATAGCGGCGATCAGTATGATACTCAGCATCAGAAAAATACGGACTGGTCTATCTACGGCGCAGAGACTGCATCTTCGGTCAACAGCCGGGGGGTCTATGACAGACTTGGAAATGGCAGTTCCCAGACTCCTGCAGACCAGAAGCTGACATCCTATGATAATTCAAGAGTAGGATGGGGAGCATTGGCAAGCAGTGCATGGTACGATGTTATTACACGAGATTTCGTAGCAGGCGAATATGTATGGACAGGATTTGATTATATCGGCGAGCCTACGCCTTGGAATGAAACTGTACCCGGAGTGAAAGGAACATGGCCGTCTCCGAAGAACTCTTATTTCGGTGTTGTTGATACGGCAGGCCTTCCGAAGGACACGTATTACTTCTATCAGAGCCAGTGGAATGATGATGTAAATACACTTCACATCCTTCCGGCATGGAATAAAGACGTTGTGGCGGAAAACGAAAACGGTGAAGTTCCGGTAGTTGTATATACAGATGCAGCCAAAGTAGAGCTGTTCTTTACGCCGGATGGCTCGGATACAGCGCAGTCTCTTGGAGTAAAAGAATTTACCCGGGTAAAAACGTATGCAGGCTATACATACCAGATTTATAAGGGGGACGATGCTGACAGTACAATCCACAAGAATCTGTACCTGACATGGAACATACCTTATGAAGACGGTACAATCACAGCGAAAGCATGGGATGCAGAAGGCAAAGAGATTGATCTCAAAAATGTTGCCGGACGCACATCTGTGACGACAACAGGCAAAGCATCAAAGCTGGAAGCGGGCGCTGACCATACGGAAATTGCCGCAGACGGATCAGAATTAAGCTATATTACAGTTAACATTACGGATAAAGACGGCAACATCGTTCCTGATGCAGCCAATAATGTGAAGTTCACAGTTGAAGGTGAAGGAAAGCTTGTCGGTGTTGACAATGGCAGGCAGGATGATCACCAGTCCTACCAGGACAACAACAGAGATGCTTTCAGCGGACAGCTGGTTGCAATCGTGCAGTCAACTAAGACTGCCGGAGAGATCACAGTTACGGCAAGCGCAGAAGGTCTTGATCCTGCGACAGTGACGATCAATACAACTCCGGTAGACGAAGGAACAATAGGAAGGACATTAAACTACTACATGATGTCCAGAAACTATTATGTGAAGACCGGAAATATGCCGCAGCTTCCGGCAACTGTGAAGGCTGTATATTCAGACAGATCAGAGGAAGATATGGCAGTCGAGTGGGAGGAGATTTCAGAAGACCAGACCGCACAGACAGGAACTTTCTCGGTAGCAGGCGAGACAGAAGCAGGTGATAAGGTTTCCGTAACGGTCAATATGATCGATCAGGTAGCCGCACTGCTCAACTACTCAACTACGGTCCCGGTAGGACAGGAACCGGTGCTTCCGGAGTCCAGGCCGGCTGTACTTCAGAACGGCGAAGTGATCAGTGCTTCTTTCCCGGTAACATGGGGAGAGCCGGAGGGCAGCTACAATGAAGCTGGTCCTGTGATGGTGAAAGGTACTGCGAATGTACTGGGACAGGAAATGACAGTCACAGCGATTGTACGTGTACAGGAACAGCAGATTACGATGGGCGACAATGTGGCTGGAAGCGCATATTTAAGCCAGGATGTCGAGGAAGGATACCAGTCCGATACGCTTGACGCGATCAAGGACGGAAACACAGCGATCAGTGATAATTCGAGCGGTGGAGCAAATCCTACAGCATGGAGCAACTGGTCAAATACCAATAATAATAATGACAATGACGCAGAGATCACTTTCCGCTACGATACTCAGCAGAGAATCGGAAAGATCACGGTTTACTTTGCAAGAGATAACAGCGGTCTGAGATTCCCGAATGCCGGAACAACAGAGATCTATATCTCAGAGACAGGACAGGATGACAGCTGGACAAAGGTTGAGGCAGAAGAGACGATCGCAGATGCTGAGAATCCGACAAGGGTCAAGGCGTACACTTATAACTTTGATCCGCAGACAGCTACATACGTGAAACTCCGTGTAGTGAATCCGACAGGCACAGATCTTGGAAAACCGAGCGTGGCGATCACTGAGGTTGAGATCAACGAGTGGACAGGTTCTTATACCACAAATTCTACCGCGGATCTCCAGTCACTGACAGTTAACGGTCTGGAAGTAAGCGCAAGTGCTTTGGCGGCAGGCGAGTTTAATACAGAGGCGATCCTGATTGATGATATTCAGTATGCAGGATCCGGCAATGCGGCGGTTACATATATCCCGCCATATGAGAATACGGCGACCCTGATCATTGAGTCAGAGGATCACAGCACAAGGAACACATTTACAATCAACCTTGGCGTTGAGGCATCAACAGGAGGTCCGGAGGATGACAGCAGGGATTATCCGGTCGAGAATATAACTGCGACTGCCGGTAGTGAATACCCCGGAAGTTCTGAAACAGACGGACCTGCAAGCTGGGCTCTGGACGGAAATACAGATACATGGTGGCATACGGACTGGTCAGACGGCCATACATCAGGAATTGACGAGCGCTGGATCACACTGGATCTGGGCAGTATCCAGAAGATCGACGGATACCGCTACTATTCAAGAGGTGGACAGCCCAACGGACGTGTGGAGAAGTACACAGTAGAAGTAAGTACAGACGGCGAGAAATGGACAGAGGCTGCATCTGGAACATGGGAAAATTCCGAGGGCTGGAAGCTGGCTTCATTTAATCCGGTTGACGCGCGTTATGTAAGACTGACTGGCGTTACCACATACGGAGCCGGAGCGCAGCAGGACTACTTCATGACTGCAGCCGAGGTTCGCGTGAGACTGGCTGGTGGGACAACAGACATCAGTAATGCGGAGATTACAGTTCCTGAAGTGAAGGAAGTTGCCGTCGTGGATGAGGAACATCCAGTGACACTGACAGCGGATGAGATCACAGTTACACTCGACGGTAAAGAGCTCAGATACGGCGTGGATTACCTCGTGACCTACGAGAACAACACGGCAGAAGGAACAGCGACCGTAATTGTGACAGGTGTCGGACAGTACGGATATTCCGGAAGCGTTTCTGCTGAGTTTGAGATCAAAGTGGCAGAGGAACCGGCAGAACCGACTCTTGAAGAAATTGCTGTAATAGAACCATGCAGGAAAAATTACGCAGAGGGTGAAACACTTGACCCGGCAGGTCTTGTACTTGAGCTGAAATACAGCGACGGATCGACAGCGACAGCAGTATATTCCGAGGAGACGGCAGCAGACTTTACATTCACGCCGGCTCTGGATCAGCAGCTTACAACAGGCGATACAGAGGTTACTGTAGAGTATGCGGGCAAGGCCGCAACTTTCAATATCAACGTTCAGCCGGCAATGGTTACGATTACTTCCGTGGAAGTGGCAGCAGGTCCGGATAAGACAGAATATACAGAAGGCGAGACGCTGGATCCGACAGGACTTGTACTTCGCGTAATATATTCAGACGGCTCAGACGGAACGATCGGCTACAACGCCGGGACAGCAGACTGGTTCGATTTTAAACCGGATCTTGGTACAGCGCTGACAACAGATATCAAAGAAGTGGCTGTTACATATCAAACATATACAGTTACCTTCGATGTCATCGTGAACGGGAAGGATCCGGGCACTGATCCGGAACCAGGAGATCCTGATCCGGAACCGGGAGCTCCTGGGACACCGGGCGAAAATACCGGTGACGGATCCGGAGATGGAAACGCAGATAACGGCTCCGGAAATGGAGGACAGTCCGGAACACAAAATGACAACAAAGCTGTACAGACAGGCGATACAACAAATGCAGCACCGTGGGCAGCTGCAACGGTTATTGCAGGAGCAGCCGCCGCAGTAACTATAACAAAGAGAAAATCAAGGAAATAGTATTTCTTGATTCGAGGTATGGACAGAGGTGTTTGCAAAAAGGCCTCTGCCCTGCCGATCAATAAGTAACCAGCAAATATAGATTATAAGAAAGGGAAAATTACGTGAAAAAGAGAACAGCAAGAGCATTAGCACTGCTGATGGCGACAGCAATGACGGCATCGACTTTCTATGGCATGACAATACCGGCAAAAGCAGCGGAGCCGGAGTGGATCAGCGATGACCAGCTTAAAGATAAGTCCACAGCGGAGCCGGAAGCCGATGAGGTACTGCCGAGCGAGAATCAGTATAATTATCAGAAAGAAGAACTTGCGGCATTCTGCCACTTTGGTCCGAATACATTTAATGAGATTGAGTGGGGGGAACATTACGGAGATAAAACTCCTAATGAAATTTTTAAACTTACTCAGGATTTTGACGCTGACACATTGGTCAAATCAATCAAGGATGCCGGCTTCCATAAACTGATCGTAACAGCAAAGCATCACGACGGATTCTGTATCTGGGCAAGTGATTATACAGAGTATGATGTTGATGCAGCAACAAACTATCCGGGAGATGCAGAGACAGAAAGAAGGGATATCCTTGAAGAGATATCCGCAGCCTGCAGAGAGTATGATATCGACATGGGACTGTATCTGTCCCCGTGGGATATCCATGATCCGAGCTACGGATATTATGATGAAAACCGTAATCCGGTATCTGCAGATGAGGATGTCCTGGATTACAACGATTACTACAATAATCAGCTCGAGGAGATCCTGGGCGATGACAGATACGGCAATGATGGTCATTTCGTAGAAGTATGGATGGACGGCGCAAAAGGAAGCGGCGCCAATGCACAGGAATATGATTTTGAGAGATGGTTCGCCACGATCCAGAAATATGAAGGTAAGGCGTCAGGCCAGTATGATTCCGACTGTATGCTGTTCGGCGCGCAGGCATATACGACCGTGCGCTGGATCGGAAACGAGAACGGCTATGCGGACAAGAATACATGGTCCAAATCAACGGTTAACTATGAAAAGAATACGATCGACAGTAATTCAAAAGGCGGATATACCATCGGGTATGAGGATGGAAATCAGTGGACAGTACCGGAGGCGGATGCCCGTATCACATCCGGATGGTTCTGGGGTACAACAAAGAATACGCCGAAAAGCATTACGGATCTGGGCTCTATGTATTTTGGGTCTGTAGGAAATAATGCTACACTTCTTTTGAATATCCCGCCGAATAATGAAGGTACTGTTGACAAAGCCATTCTAGACAGAGTTGCGGAATTTGGTGAAAATATTAAAGAGACATTTGATGATAATCTGGCAGCAGCCGAGAGTGCGTCCGTTAAGGCGGATAATGTACGCGGCAATGATACCGCATTCAAACCGGGAAATACAGTGGATGGCGATGACAAGACTTATTGGACGACAGAGGATGGAATCAATAAAGGAACCCTTTTAGTTGATCTTGGCGGAGTAAAGACATTTGATGTTGTATCGGTTGAAGAAGCGATCCAGAATGGACAGCGGATCAATGAGTATAAGATTGAATACAGAAATGCCAGCGGCGAGTGGAATGTTATGGACAGCGGTGAGACGATCGGTGCGAAGAGACTGTGCAGAACCGGCGCGGTGAAAGGCGATCAGGTGAGAATCACAGTTTCCACAACAGAGGGCAAAGTACCGATGATCAGCGAGGTAGGAGTCTATAAGGCAAGTGACGGCTTTGAGCTTACAGGAGCGGCTCCGGACGGAATGGACGTGATTGACATTTCAAACACCGACAGTTTCCAATTCTCCAATGGATGGACAGATGAGAGCGGTCCGAATTTTATCGGCGGAACAAACAAGTGGGCAAATGCCGGGGCTTCTTTCACACTGACATTTGAAGGAACAAAGGTATACCTGCTTGGAACAAAAGACCCGAACCATGGAACAGCCGACGTATACATTGATGATCAACTTGTTGAAACAATTGATACAAGTGCCTCGTCCAGAGCACTGGGTCAGCTGATCTTCGAATCAGGAGATCTGGAAGATAGCGAGCATACCCTGAGGCTGGAAGTTAAAACTAAAGCAATCGGTATCGAGTCCGCATATGTTATTAATAATGGCGGCAAGGGTATGGTAGGTCTGGAAACGGATTCTTATACGATGAATGAAGACACACACATGGATGTCAAGCTGGTCCGCGTCGGAGGAAGCGAAGGAGAGGTCAGCGTCCAGGTGGCTCCGAATCCGGGAAGTGCGATTCAGGATGATTTTAATACAGAGCTGATCACGACAGTAAAATTTGCCGATGGACAGACAGAGGCGACAGCACCGGTTGAGACTAGAAGAAATACAAATACAACAGGTGACAGGGAGTTCAGTATTGAGCTTACAGCGCTGACAGAGAACCTGATTGTAGGTTTCAATGACAAGGCTACAGTCACTATCCTTGACACAGAAAGCTCTTCTATAGAGACTCTTCAGACACTTGTAGAGGAAGGAACAGCGGCAGAGCCGGAGTGGTATACAGCAGGCTGGGACGCATATACAGCAGCTATCACTGCCGGTGCAGCAGTTCTTGAAAAGCAGGATGCAACAGTAGATGAGATTACAGAAGCGATCAGTGCGATTAATGCGGCAAAAGAAGGTCTGACCGCAAGAGAAAAATATACAGAGGAAGATCCGTTTGTATTACCGTGGAAACAGGGCAGCTCTTCCACACTCGAAGCAGAATTTGCCGAGCTTAAGGATGAGCCACTTGCGTCAGACGGAAAGTGGGCGCTGCAGATAGCAGATGCATCATGGGCAAGCAACGGAAAATACGTCAACTGCTTGAACCAGAAGGATACAGTCAGTATTCCGTATTATGCTGAGAAAGCAGGTACATACACCTTTACGGCATATTATAGAAGCGGTGATCCGAACAATGCGTTAAGCTGGTCAGAGACTGGAGGGAAAATTACAGCAGGGACAGTGTCAGCCGGAGCAAGTGACAGTGCAGGAGCTACTCACGAGGTTTCCTTTGATATTGTAGTCACGGAAGCGGGAGCAGGAACACTGATCTTTACCGGCCCGGATAAGAAGTCACCTCAGCTTGATAAGTTCGAGATTGTACCGAAAGAAGTGGCTCTCGGACAGTTTACGATTACTGCAGCGGCAGGCGAGAATGGGACGATCAGTGATTCCGGTGCCTCGACAGTAACAGAAGGAGAGAGCAAGACTTATACGATCACACCAAATGATGGCTACAAGATTGCGGATGTTAAAGTAAACGATGAGTCTGTTGGCGCGGTAGATACATATACATTTGAGAATGTGTCTGCTGACGCAACGATCGAGGCGGTCTTTGAGTTCGCAAATTATACAGAAGCGAATCGATTCTACTTCCCGGCAGATGTAAACGGAAGCCCGGCAACACTTGAAGCAGAGTATTCAATTTTGAATGATGTGAAGCTTGCATCAGACGGACAGTGGGCATTACAGGTAGCAGATGCATCATGGGCAAGCAATGGAAAATACGTCAACTGCCTGAATCAGCAGGATACGATCAGTATTCCGTATTATGCTGAGAAAGCAGGTACATACAGCTTTACAGCATATTACAGAAGCGGCGATCCGAACAACGCTCTGAGCTGGTCAGAGGCGGACGGAAAAATTACGGATGGCACCAGCACAGCGGGAGCCAATGATGGTGCAGGAGCTACACACGAAGTTACTTTTGATGTCGTGGTTACGCAGGCAGGAGCAGGAACGCTGATCTTTACAGGACCGGATAAGAAATCCCCTCAGCTTGATAAGTTTGATATCGTGCTGAAGGAAGAAACCGGCGCGGCAGAGGTTGACAAATCAATTCTTGAATCAAAGATTGCAGAAGCAAAGAGCGAAGCAGAAAAGACAGAGACTTACACAGAAGAATCTATTGCAGCACTCAAAAACGCAATCAGTGAGGCTGAAAAAGTGTTTAATGATGCTGCTGCTGATCAGGAAGCAGTTGACGATCAGGTTAAACTGCTGACAAATGCAATCAACGCGCTTGTCGAGATACCTGTATCTGAAAAGCACAAAGTGACAGTAGATTCAGGAACGAATGGAAACGTTACTGTCAGCGGTACAGATCAGGAAGGGTATGTTGAGGAAGGCAATGAAATTACAGTTACAGTGGACGCAAACGAAGGGTATGTGATCGATGCGCTGACTGCTGCTGATACATCATACACAGATGCAGCAGGCAGATCCTCCTATGAATTTAAAATGAAGGTTACTGCCGACATTACGATACGGGCTACATTCAAGGAAGAAAGCACAGAGCCGGTAACACCGGATAAGAGCGCACTTGAAGCGGAACTCAAAGAGGCGGCTGAAATCCTGGCACAGACAGATAAGTACACAGAAGAGTCACTTGCAGAGTACCAGAAAGCTGTAGATGCAGCAAAGGCGGTGCTTAATGAGGAAAAAGCGACTGCAGAAGAAATCGAGGCAGCAGTGAAAGCTCTTGCAGATGCAAAGACACTTCTTGTAGAGAAAAACAACGATACACCGGATCCGGGAACAGGAGACGGTGAGGACAAACCTGGAACAGGTACAGACAAACCGGGTACAGGCAGCGGTTCAGACAAGCCTTCGGCAGGCAATGATAAACCGCAGTCCGGAAAAGATTCCGGAAAGGATACGGTAAAAGCCGTACAGACTGGCGATGATACAAATGTTGCGATCTGGGTATTTGCTCTCGTGGCAGCAGCAGCGGCAGGCGGCGCTGTTATCATCATCAGAAAGAGAAACATGAAATAAGCAGACACACAGAAGTTTGAGCCGGGGCTTAAGCCCGGCAGAAAGATAAAAGCAGGGTGGGGGCTGCCGGGGGGCAGTCTCCACCTTATGGACATTAAAGTGTCTGTGGCTCATGG
>NXNN01000210.1_pt1 | contig 10813 bp, 10 predicted proteins | sample 2041041 | NCBI WGS metagenome assembly NXNN01 (sample SAMN07660617, study PRJNA407663) | chicken gut metagenome | isolation source: caecum content treated with Lincosamide | host: Gallus gallus domesticus | place: Czech Republic: Brno | collected 2016 | reverse complement strand
GCGCAACTCCGCATTAATTAAAATTTGCTAAGTTATATTGTTATAAAATGCGCATTATTGCAAAGTTTTAATTTCAAAATCGGCATTATCGGCGCATATGGCGGTAACGGCGCCGTTTTCAAAACAAAAGCTAATTTTCTGCGGCACGGGTAAGCCGCTTAAGTAAAGCCTGCCGCCGGTAAAGCTTAATTTTTTTAAAAGATCCCATATTTTCTCGCCGCAAAACTTTACGTAAGCCTCGCGCGCAGTCCAGTGCATAAAAAAATCGCGCGGACACTTTATCTCTTTTCGCTCTTGTGCGGAAAAAGATGAAAGCACCGCGTTAAAATTTGCGTCGCGTATAATTTCGGTATCAATGCCAACATTTATTGGCGAAATGGCAAACGCGCATAAGTTTTCGCTGTGCGAAAGGCTTATAAAGAAGGGTTCGCCCTCAATGTAAGGCTTGCCGTTATCCGTTTTTAAAATATCGCAATTTCTGCCGGCATATTCCCTGATTGCGCCTGGCACAATTTCTTCGCGCCTGCGTTTTTCAAAAAAATAAAGCTGTATCATAGCATAAGCGATTCAATATATTCAATCTGCTCGCGCGTGGCAAGGTGCTGCGTGAACGCGCACGCGCTGCCCGCGGCAGTTGCATAGTTGAGCGCAGAAAAATAGTTGCCCGAATCAAGGTAATCGTGCACAAAGCCCGCAATCATGCTGTCGCCCGCGCCTACGGAATTTACAAGCTGACCGCGCGCGGCGCGTACATAAAGCGCCTGGTCGGTTTCGGTAACCATCATCGCGCCGTCGCTTCCCATAGATACAATTACGTTGCGCGCGCCCTCTTTCTGTAATGTCCGCGCACAAGCGGCTATCTGTTTGGGGTCGGGCAGTGTTTTAAGACCAAAAATCTCGCTCAGTTCAAAAATGTTGGGCTTAATTAAAAACGGCCTGTATTTAAGGGTGTTGGTTAAAAGTTTTCCGCAAGCGTCAACTACTACGTTTACGTTTTTAATATTTTTAATGCTCTTTAAAAGGTTTTCGTAAGTATTGTCTCCGAGCGGTGCGGGTACGCTGCCGCAGATAATAAGCCAGTCGCCCTCTTTAATGGTGGTCTGAAGCTTTGCTGTAAGCTTTTCGACGTCTGCTGCGGTAATGGAAGCGCCTATGCCGTTTATATCCGTTTCGGTTATTGATTTTATTTTTACGTTTATGCGGCTTTGCCCTTCAACTTCAATAAAATCGTGCTTAAGCCCCATTGCGGTAACTTTTTCGTCGATGGCTTTTCCCGTAAAGCCCGCTATAAAACCGTATGCAATGCTTTCGTTGCCAAGTTCTTTAAGCGCAAGCGAAACGTTTAACCCTTTGCCGCCTACCGTGATGTACTCCGTTGATGTGCGGTTTACAATTCCGCTTTTAAGGTTATTAACTTTTACGTAATAATCCAGCGAGGGATTGAACGTAACTGTGTAAATCATTTTTCCTCTTTGCGCCGCGGGGCTTATGAATGCTTATTAAAATAAGCTTAAAATATATTCTCAATTAACTTTATAATATTTATGGTGAAATGTCAATAAAAAGTTTAAAAGCGGCACTTATTTTTTAGGCATATTGCTTAAATTTCTTATAATGTTAATTTTTACCGCCCGCCTTGAATATAATATTCGATATTTATGTTTTTTTCTGTGCGCAAAAGATTAAAAGAGTTTGCTAACGCTGTATGGTGCGCTGTGTTTGTGTAATGTGTTCTTGGTGCTGTGTGGCGCGGTGTGCGCTTGTAAAGCGGCAAGGGTTCAGCATTTGCGCATTTAAAGCAAGACCTTACGTTTGGCGCGCGGCGGCGGTGGTTATAATATTTACAAATTTGCTTGCATTTTTTTGCGGGCGCAGTTATAATTAAATTCCCGTAAGGGGCGTTTATAACATGCTTTCGGGCCTGACACAGTTTCGATTGCGGGCAGAGGGCGATGTAAGCATACCAAAGGCTCGTCTTTGTAAAAACGGAAATTAAATTTAAACGCAGAATCCAAAGATTCAAAAGTTGTTGCTTTCCCTGTAAACAGGGCTGCAATGGCTTGCGCTGCTTAACTTAAGCAGTCCGTCCTTCGCGCTGTGCCGCCGCGCGCGCGGGGCGTTATTCAGGCGGTAAGGGTATAAAGGGTGTTGCCGCGCTCTTTGTACCTTAATTTAACGGCATGCTGCCGCACCTCCCCGTTTATCGGGCGGGGCGGAGTAAGTTCAAAGGTAAACTAAGTATGTAGAAAGCTCGCGCAAACCCCGTAAGACCAGAGTGCAACTCTCTGCAGGTCCACCAGATTAACCGCGCCCGAAGATACGGTCGGGCGCGGTTATAAAATATTTTATAAAAAGTGCTGAATTGTATTTTGAAAGCGCCGCGAAAGCCATTCTGGCTTTCGAGGCGCTTGAATTTATGTTGTAAACTAAACACCGTTTGGTAGCTAATTTGGGGCAAATGTCAACGGTGCTGCGTAAAAGAAACGTTTAATATAAGGAGTATATTCAACGTCGAATAGTGTTAATTTAGGTCAAATGACAATGAGGTTGTGCAAAAGAAACGTTTAAATATATAAGCGTAAACTAAACGCAGCTTGGCGGTTAATTTAAGGATAAAGACAACGGCGTCGAGTAAAAGCAGTATTTAAATTCGTGGCGTATAGTCAACATCTCCTGACTGTTAATTTGTGCCTGAAGGCAACCGAATCGCGGAAAAGTTAAAATAAAGCGCAAAATTGCAAGTTTTTTCAGGTGGACGCAAAGCTTAAAATCGTATATAATATTGTCGTACAAAAAATTTTGTCCGCCTCAATCAGTGCGGAGCAAAAGGGGTAGTTATGGGGCTTGGAAACAATTTGTATAAAGCAAGAAAAAGCAGCGGGCTTTCTCAGGAAGAAGTTGCCGAAAAACTGGGAGTAAGCCGCCAGACGGTGTCTAAATGGGAGACGGGAGAAACGCTTCCCGATATCCGTCAGGCCGCCGCGTTGGCGCATATGTACGGGGTAACGCTTGACGAGCTTACGCGTTATGATGCCGATATAAAGGAAATCGAGCGCGCGATAGACAGCATAAGCGAAGAAACTGAAAGAAAGGTGGACTGGACTAAACTATGGAGCAGAAAATACCCCGTGCTTGCCACCTATCAGCAAAAGGTGGACATACCCAGATATGCGGAGCAACTTTGCGTTCTGCTTAAAAGGTTGCAGGAAGAATACGGTTACGACAGGCTGGACAGTTGCCTTGTGCTTAAAGATATACTTGCGCACGCGTGGAATGAGGGTTACTGATACAATAATCTGCTTTTTTTAGGGCGCGCGTAAATTTACGCGCGCCCTAAAACTATAGACTTGCAATATTTTAAAACGGGCATATGTGCGGGGTAAATTAAATTGCACCGCACATATGCCCGTTTTATTAAGTTGAAATTTCAGTCGGCGTCTTCATCAAGCGCTTCAATGTAAAAACTTACTGGTCTGAAGCCGTCGTTGCAGGATATCATGGCTGATTTCGGGTTTTTCATCCACCCGTCGTACAGGTTTTCGCCGCCGCTTGCCAGCGCAAGCACGAAAGGCGACATGCTTTCCCACGCGCTTGAACACAGTCCCTCGGGTTTGTTCCAGCCGTCGGCTATGAATGCGTCGCCTTCCTTCAAATCGCAGGCGTGCTCTATCGGGTTTTCGTAAATGGCGCTCAGGTCTTCGTGCCGCGCTATGCGCATTACGGTAATTTTACACTTTTTCATGAGTATATTGTATCACGTTGCACCGTATTTGTAAACTGTGTAATTTTGCTTGCATTTAACAAAATAATTGTGCGAAACGCAGAAAAAACGGCGGCTTCACGCTTTTTGAAAATATTGTTTGACATCTAACTATAATTTTGATAGAATGCGGGTGTTTTCTTAAGTTGCACGGCGTGGCAAGCTTTTTATTGCCTGCGCCGTGCTTTAATTTGAAGTTGTCGCGCGCAATTGGTGCGGGCATATGCCGCAATTAACTTGTGTTTTACGCCTTAGCCATTAAAGTACCTGTCTGCGCGGATAACGATTTGAATGTTTATTTTGGAAAAAGAGGAGGTTTTATGGTAAAGGAAATTGCCGGGAGCTTAAGGGAATACAAGCGTCCTTCTATAGCGACCCCGGTACTCGTCACTTTTGAAGTGCTGCTCGAATGCCTTATACCGTTTGTAATAGCAAAACTCGTAAACGAGATACAAGCGGGTTGCGGGCTCGACGTCATACTCAAATACGGCGCCGTGCTTGTGGCTATGGCAGTGGCTTCGCTGGTATTCGGTGTTCTGTCTGGCGCAATGTGCGCCGCGGCTTCCAGCGGTCTGGCTAAAAATCTGCGCAAAGATATGTTTTACAAAATACAGTCTTATTCTTTCCAGAACATTGACCGCTTTAACGTATCTTCGCTGATAACGCGTATGACTACCGACGTTACAAACGTTCAGACGGCATATATGCTTCTTATACGCCTTGTAATACGTTCGCCGCTTATGCTTATATTCAGCTTTGTAATGGCGTTCGTCATGGGCGGCAGCCTTGCGTGGGTGTTCGTTGCGGTCGTGCCCCTTCTTGCGATAGGTCTTACCGTTATAGTGGTAAAAACAATACCGCTTTTCCGCAGGGCGTTCCGCAAGTACGATAAGCTTAACAGCTCTATACAGGAAAACGTTAAAGCCGCTCGCGAAGTCAAGTCTTACGTGCGCGAGGAGTACGAGCAGGAAAAGTTCGGCGTCGCCTCGCACGAGCTCAGAAAAGACTTCCAGAAAGCTGAAAGAATTCTTGCGTTCAACCAGCCCATAATGCAGTTCTGCCTTTATGTGGTTATGTGCGTGGTTATGTCGTTCGGCTCTTACATAATTATAACCAGCGCGGGTCTTGAACTCAACGTCGGCGAATTTTCGTCCATACTTACCTACGGCTTTATGATGCTCAACAGCCTTATGATGCTTTCCATGGCGTTCACGATGATAGCCATGGCTGGCGAATCGGGCAGGCGTATAGTTGAGGTGCTTACTGAAGAAAGCACGCTTAAAAATCCCGAAAACCCCGTAACGGAGGTTAAAGACGGCTCTGTAGACTTTGACGGCGTAAGCTTCAAATATTCCGCCGCGGCAGAAAAGAGCGCGCTTTCCGATATCAACCTGCATATCCGTTCGGGCGAAACCATAGGCATAATAGGCGGCACGGGCTCGTCAAAATCAACGCTCGTTCAGCTTATTTCAAGACTTTATGACGTAACAGAAGGTTCGGTAAAGGTCGGCGGCATCGACGTAAGGGAGTACGATATGGAGGTGCTCCGCAACAGCGTAGCAATGGTGCTTCAGAAGAACGTTCTTTTCTCGGGCACGATAAAAGAAAACCTTCTCTGGGGCGACGAGAACGCTACCGACGAGGAAGTAGCCGAAGCCTGCCGCCTCGCCTGCGCCGACGAATTCATAGAGCGTTTCCCCGACAAGTACGATACATATATCGAGCAGGGCGGCGCCAACGTATCGGGCGGACAGAAGCAGAGGCTCTGCATAGCGCGCGCCCTTCTTAAAAAGCCTAAAATTCTCATTCTTGACGACAGCACGTCGGCTGTGGATACCCATACCGACGCAAAAATACGCAAGGCGTTCAGGGAATACATCCCCCAGACCACCAAAATAATTATAGCTCAGCGCACCGCATCGGTAGAGGACGCGGACAGAATTATAGTTATGGACGGCGGCAGAATTAACGATATCGGCACTCACGCCGAGCTTTTAAAGCGCAACGCCATATACCGCGAAGTTTATACCTCGCAGAACAAGGAGGGACACGACCTTGAAGACTGAAAAGAAAAAAGGCGTACTTCTCCGCCTGTTTAAAACGGTATTATCTTTCTATCCCGTGCTCCTGCCCGTAGCCATAGCGTGCATAACGCTCACCGCTATTGTCGGCGCAGTTCCCGCCATATTCATGCAGAGGGTAATAGAAGGCATATCCAATGCCTTTGAATCGGGCGCGTCCTGGGAAGAAGCCGGCGGACCCATTCTCCGCGACGTATACATTTTAATAGCGCTTTATGTAACCTCGCTGGCGACGGGTACGGCGTTCGGTCAGCTTATGACGATAATCACGCAGGGCACGCTTGAAAAGCTGCGCGATAAAATGTTCAACGGCATGCAGAAACTGCCCATACGCTTTTTCGATACAACCGGGCACGGCGACATAATGAGCTATTATACCAACGATATAGATACTCTGCGCCAGCTCGTTTCCCAGTCCTGCCCGCAGATACTCATATCTGCAATAACCGTGCTCTCGGTATTCTTCATAATGCTTTATTATTGCCTGTGGCTCACGCTTGTAGTGCTTGCCGGCACGGCGGTTATGCTGCTTGTAACCAAGCGCATAGGCGGCGGCAGCGCGCGCTATTTCATGAAGCAACAGCAGGTTATAGCCGAAGAAGAGGGGTACATAGAAGAAATGCTCGTAGGTCAGAAGGTTATTAAAACTTTCTGCCACGAAGAGGCAGCCGCCGCGGGCTTCGATGAGGTAAACGACAGGCTTTACGATGCAAGCCGCCGCGCAAACAGGTATGCAAACATGCTTGCTCCCGCGCTGTTCAATATAGGCAACGTGCTTTACGTAGTCCTCGCTGTTGTTGGCGGAATATTCCTCATTCCCGAACTCGGCGTGCATAACGTAAGCTTTTCGGGTATGGCTATATCCATAAGCGTTGTCGTGCCTTTCCTTAATATGGCAAAGCAGTTTACGGGCAACATCAATCAGGTTTCCCAGCAGGTAAACTCAGTCGTAATGGGCATTGCGGGAACTGCGCGCGTGTTCGACCTTATAGACCGCCCGCCCGAGGTGGACGACGGCTATGTAACCTTAGTGCGTTGCAGGGAAGAGAACGGCGAAATAAAGGAATGCGCCGAGCGCACCGGCATGTGGGCGTGGAAGCATCCTCATCAGGCCGACGGTTCGGTTACATATACAAAGTTGCAGGGCGATGTGCGCATGTTCGACGTTGACTTCGAATATGAAGAGGGCAAACCCGTACTGCGCGGCGTTTCGCTCTATGCAAAACCCGGACAAAAGGTAGCTTTCGTAGGCGCGACGGGCGCGGGCAAAACTACCATAACCAACCTTATCAACAGGTTCTACGATATAGCCGACGGCAAAATACGCTACGACGGCATCAACATAAACAAAATAAAGAAAGCCGATTTAAGGCATTCGCTCGGCATGGTTCTGCAGGATACCAACCTGTTTACGGGCACGGTAATGGATAATATCCGCTACGGCAAGCTCGACGCCACCGACGAGGAGTGCAAAGCCGCCGCAAAACTTGCGGGTGCGGACGACTTCATAACCCGCCTGCCCGAAGGCTACAACACGTTCATTTCGGGCAACGGAGCTAATCTTTCGCAGGGTCAAAGGCAGCTTTTGTCCATAGCGCGCGCCGCGGTTGCCGACCCGCCCGTCATGATTCTTGACGAGGCTACTTCGTCCATCGATACCCGAACGGAAGCCATAGTTCAGCGCGGCATGGACGCGCTCATGAAGGGCAGAACGGTATTTGTAATAGCGCACAGGCTTTCCACCGTCAAAAATTCCGACGTTATAATAGTGCTCGACCACGGTCGCATAATAGAGCGCGGCACGCACGAGCAGCTGCTCGAACAGAAGGGGCAGTACTATCAGCTTTACACGGGCGCATTCGAGTTAGAATAACCGCGCTTTTGATAAGCTTCGCAATTTTTTGTCGGGAGTATTCGCCGCAAATCTTTTGCTTTGCAAAATCTTTGCGGCGAGGATATATTGTCGCAAAAACGCTTAACGGCGGAAGTAAATTCCGCCTTGCGTTTTTATCGGCGCAATTATTTTTAAATTTTACCGTTGTAAAATAAATTTAGAATCCGCGGAAGACTTAACGCGCGAGCCGTCGCGCTGTCTTCCGCGGATTAATTTTTTGAGATTTAGTTTTGTCTTTCGCGCCTTACTCGCTGCAGGGCAAACCCTGCGCGGCAATAATTATCTGTTTAACCGCATTAATGCAGGCGCGGATTAATTTACCTTATGCAATGTGGCGCATAATGTTGACCGCGCCGCCCCGTTGTGCTATAATCATAGTGCATTGATAGGAATTTAAACACAGGAGTTCTGTATTTATATTATGTTAAAAGATTTACAGCAGGAGATTATTCGCCTTAAAAAGGAACGCGATGTGTGCATACTCGCGCACAGCTATATGCCCGAAGAAATATGCGAAGTTGCCGACTTCACGGGCGACAGCTACGCCCTTTCGCTTAAAGCCAGAACTGCGCCCCAGTCCACCGTGGTAATGTGCGGCGTGCGCTTCATGGCAGAAACGGTCAAAATGCTTTCTCCTGAAAAGAAGGTAATTCTTGCCAATCCCGACGCGGGTTGCCCCATGGCTGAGCAGATGGATAAAGAGCTTATTTCGCAGTTAAAGGAAAGCATGCCCGGTTATACCGTAGTAGCGTACGTCAACACCACGGCAGAGCTTAAAACGGTATGCGACGTGTGCGTAACCTCTTCAAGCGCGGTCAAAATCTGCAAGGCAATTCCTTCGGACAATATAATTTTTATCCCCGATATCAATCTCGGCACTTACGTGCAGAAAAAAGTTCCCGAAAAGAACTTCAAACTGCTTTCTGGCGGTTGCCCTACACACGCCCGCATGACAAAAGCGGACGTAATAAAGGCGAAGACGGCTCATCCCGAAGCTTTATTTCTTGTTCACCCCGAATGCCGCCCCGAAGTTACCGAGCTTGCCGACTACGTAGGCTCTACCACGGGCATTATGGATTTTGCCGAAAAGTCGGATAAAAAAGAATTTATAATCGGCACGGAAAACGCAATCGTGCAGCACCTTCAGTTCAGGTGTCCCGATAAAAAATTCTATCCCCTTTCAAAAGACCTTCTTTGCCACAATATGAAGATAACCACGCTCGCGGACGTTTACGGCGCAGTTGCAGGCGAAAGCGGGGAGGAGATGGTTATGGACGAGCAAACTCGTCTTGCTGCGGTAAAGTGCATTGAAAAAATGATTGAGTACGGCGGTTGATTTATTATGATGATAACTACAAAGGGTCGCAATGCCCTTAAAGTAATGATAGACCTCGCCCAGCATAACGACGGCGCAAACGTCTCGCTCACCGACATAGCCGAGCGCCAGCACGAAAGCGCAAAGTATCTGGAAGCTGTTATGGGACCGCTTTCGGCGGCGGGGCTTGTTTTAAGCGCGCGCGGCAAAAGCGGCGGATACCGTCTTGCCAAACCCGCGGAAGAATGCTCTGTAGGCGAAATAATAGTGGCGGCGGAAGGTCCGCTTGCGCCCGTTTCCTGCCTTTACAGCGACGTCCCTTGCGAAAACGCGGCAAAATGCCTCTCTTTGCCTTTATGGAAAGAGCTCGACGAAGTTATAATGAACTTTTTGAACGCTAAAAAACTTTCCGACCTTATAAAATAAATCTGAATGTTTTTTTCCCGCGACAAAATATGTTTGCGGGCTTTTTCATTAAATTTGCATATGCGGCGAGGCGCGGCAATAAATTGCCGCGCCTCGCCTTTCTTGTCGGTTATTTGCGGCATATGTGCCGCTCTTTTTGCGTTAACGCCTGTTTTTTGCGTCGTTGCAGTAATTTCGTGTTGTTTGAGCCATATGCTACATTATTAGCCTTCGTATAACGCTTTGTTTGCTGCATATGTGCCGCCGATTTCAATGTTTTAAATTCTAAATATCGCGCATTAGTTTTTTAAGTAATAACCAACGCTTAAAGCCTTATCTGGCGTTGGCAAATTTTTACATATTAAAAAAATTAACTATGGTTAATATTTAGTTGACAAGCGCGCTTTTAATCCATATAATATTTATAGGAATTAAGAAATGAGTACACGGACTGCCGCGGAGGAGCGGCAGTATGGCGGAGGAGTAAATGAGCGGTACCGGCTACGCTTTGGGCGTGCATTGCGGAATAACTTTTGCGGGGCTTAAGCCCGCAAGCCTTTTCTGGCTGGACGACGAGACGGGCGGCGATATGGCATATTATAAAAATCTGTTCGCCAAAAAAGATTTTCGTTTTTTGCCGGTAAAGCACGGCGAAGGGCGCAAGTTGTTTTACGTATTTCACCGCGCCAGACTTGAAAAAATTTTATTTGTACCCGAAAACCGCGCATTTTTATCGGAGCAGGGTTACGAATATTCCTGTCTGGGCGGCGCGCTTAAAAAGCTTAAACAAAGAATGCAGAATTCTGCAGAATTTCCGCACGAGGTAGGGCTTTTTCTTGGTTATCCTCTTTGCGATGTGCGCGGTTTTATGCAGAACGCGCGCGGCGGCATCTGCCTCGGCTGCGGATACTGGAAGGTGTACGAAAACGCCGAGGAGTGCGAAAAACTTTTTACAAGGTACGAAAGGTGCTCGCGCTGCATACGTTGCAAAATGCATTGCGGAACTCCGATAGAAAAAATTTTTGGTCTGGGCTGAAAAAGTTGCGACCGCTTGCATTTTAAACAGTTCGTGCGGAGAATGTTTTACGTTTGCATTCCGCATAAAGAAAGCAAAATTCCGCGTTTAGCGGTTTTATATAATAAAAGGAGGGTGTGCCTATACAAAAAACTGACTGCATCTGATTTTTCATTAAAAATATAGCCATTTTTGTGAACAGCAGATGCCAGTCATTCTCCTTGTTGTTAGGAAAGGGGGAATAAAAGTAGTATATTCCACTTTACATGTTTTTTCTTGCTTGCACACACAGAACTTTGCACACACTATCTTATCTATAACAGAAATGCCTTCATCCAATCTA
>NXNN01000209.1_pt1 | contig 10829 bp, 6 predicted proteins | sample 2041041 | NCBI WGS metagenome assembly NXNN01 (sample SAMN07660617, study PRJNA407663) | chicken gut metagenome | isolation source: caecum content treated with Lincosamide | host: Gallus gallus domesticus | place: Czech Republic: Brno | collected 2016 | reverse complement strand
TGTTCTATGTTATAGAACATAGAACAAATTAGAAAGGAGGTGCCGAATTGCCTAACATTGTGGCGGTGGATCAACAATCCAAGGGAAACATAAAAGTACTTGGGCAGTTGATCCGTGATTGCCGTGGAACGCTAAGCCAATCAAAATTGGCTAAGAAAGTCGGATTGCCTCGTTCTAATATGAAATATATAGAGGACGGCGTCAATGCTCCGACAGCAGAGGTTTACGAAAAGCTGATCGATACACTAAAACCCGATCCTGAAACACACGCTAAAATGGATGCGCTGTATATGGCAATTCGGAGGATTCCTCCGCCGGATATTTGCCGAATTATCACAAGAAACAAGGATTTAGTAGATGCAATGCGAAAAATGGGAGATCGTGATCTGACTTTAGAACAGGTTAAAAGTGTTGACGCATTGTTTGCATCTTTTCAAGAAAGTAGAGAAGGAGAAGTTCGGAAATGAAAGAGAAATATTTTTATGAAGTAATGTTTGATGATACGTCTATTGACGTAAGCAAGGAAGTCGGATTGGTCTGGTCCATTGCCAACTCCCTACGTGGCGCCTATACCTCGGATAAATATAAGGACGTTATTATCCCCATGGTTATCATTCGCCGGTTTGAGTGCGCTTTGGAGGCTACCAAAGATGCAGTTGTGGCAAAACACAAGCAAAATCCGAACCTCCCGGCTGCGCTTCTTTGTCAGGATTCAAAATATCCTTTTTATAACTATAGTGAATACAACCTCAAACGCCTTCTGGATGACAGCGACAATATTGCAGAAAATCTGAAATCGTACATTGAGAGCTTTTCCGCCAATATCCAGCTAATTCTGGAAAAACTGCTGAAATTCAGCACGCAAATTGAAAAGATGGACAAAAGCAACCGTCTTTACAGCGTGGTGAGAAAATTTTCGGATTTGGACTTGTACCCGGAACACGTGGACAGTATAAAAATGGGCTACATTTTCGAGGATATTATCCGCCGCTTTTCTGAAAACGCTGAAGCAGGCGATCACTACACGCCCCGTGAAGTCATCCGTCTGATGGCAAATATACTGCTGGCGGAAGGTTGCGACGACCTGCTTACGGAAGAAGGGAAAATTGCCACTGTGCTTGATGCCGCTTGCGGGTCGGGCGGTATGCTCTCTACTACTTATGACTTTTTACGCCGTAAAAACCCTTATGTCGATGTTCGTCTGTTTGGGCAGGAAATCAACCCAGAATCCTATGCCATCTGTTTGGCGGATATGCTCATTAAAGGGCAGGATATAAAAAATATAAAAGGAGAGGAGGAAGCCAATACCTTAACGACTGACTGTTTCCCTGACCAAAAGATGAGACTTGTGGTAATGAACCCTCCCTTTGGTAAAGAATGGGGTGGGAAAGATGCTCCCGATGGTCAAGAGAAGGCAGTCCGCGCAGAATTCAAAAAAGGGGGTAGATTTGAACACGGCTTGCCCGGCATCGGCGATTCTCAGTTATTGTTTATGCAGCACGCCATCAATAAACTGGATGAGAAAAACGGGCGCGCGGCAATCATTACCAACGGCTCACCTTTATTTTCCGGGGGCACGACCAGCGGTGAGAGCCAGATCCGTCGTTGGATGTTGGAAGATGATTTAATTGAAGCAATCATAGCCTTGCCTTCCCAGCTTTTTTACAATACCGACATCGGCATTTATGTCTTCATTCTGTCTCGCAACAAGCGCCCTGACCGCCGTGGTAAGGTTCAGCTTATAAATGCTGTGGATATGTGGAAGTCTTTGCGCAAGTCACTTGGTAAGAAGCGAAGGGAGATAGATAGGGCAAGCATGAAAAAAATTACCGAGTTGTACTATAATTTTGAGGAAAATCAATATTGCAAGATTTTCCCCAACAAGGAGTTTATGTACAAGGAGTATGCGGTTTATCAGCCGTTGCAGCGTCGGGGTGTGTTGGATGCGGAAAGCATCGAGCGGTTGCGGACCAGCAGTTACTTCACCAGTAACTCCAGCATTTTTAATGAACCGGACTTTGAACAGCTGAAAGAAATGAACCCCCGTAGTGCTGCCGACGAGAAGAAATATCAGAAATATTTGGCAGGTCAGCAATTTGTGGCGGACGTACTGGCAATTTTGGAAGCCAATCTCTCTGAACGTGTGTTTATGGATTACGGAGTGTTTGAAAAGCATCTGAACTCCCTGCTGGGCAAAGTCAAGGGAATGTCTGCAAGTCGGCTGTCGGGTATCGCTATGGAACTGACGATTATGGACAAAACCGCCGTGGTACAGAAAGACCGTAAAGGAGAAAGCATCAAGGATACTACGACCAAGGATACCGAGATCATCAAGCTCACTCAGGACCCGGAGAAATATTTTGAGGCGGAAGTGTATCCTCATGTACCAGATGCTATCTGGGCTTATGAATTTGACCCTAAGAAAAAAGAGAGCTCTACCAATAAAGAAAAACTGGGCGCAGAGTTCCCATTTACCCGATTCTTCTACGAGTACAAGGAGCCGGAAAAGGCAGATGATTTGCTGGCCCAGTTTATGGAACTGGAAAAATCCCTCTCCAAAAAAATTGCAGCCTTGAAGGAAAGCGAGGGAGTGTAATGGCAAAGCAGATGAAAGAAAGCGGAATTGATTGGATTAAGGATATTCCATCATCATGGGAGATCAATAAGGTCAAATATTTGGCAACGGAGCCTGGAACTTTATTTCTTGATGGTGACTGGATAGAAAGCGATGTCATAGAAGAAAGCGGGATTCGTTATCTAACTACCGGAAACGTTGGCGCTGGATTTTATAAGGAACAAGGGAGCGGATACATTTCCGAAAAGACTTTCTCAGAGTTACATTGCTTGAATGCATACCCGGGTGATTTAATGATTTCACGGCTTAATGAGCCGATTGGAAGAGCTTGCATCATTCCGGATACTGAATCCCGTTATGTTGTGGCTGTTGATAATGTTATTTTGCGTCCAAATGCCAACTATAATAAAAAGTTTATTATGTATGGGATGAATGCTGATGGATATGCTGAACATGCCAATATGATTGCCCGTGGTGCAACAATGTCGAGAATCAGTCGAAGCCAACTGGGACAGTTTTGGCTTGCTTTTCCAAATATTGAAGAACAACAGGTTATCGCAGATTTTCTCGATAAAGAATGTGCCCAGATTGACAGCATTGCCGCAGATTTGGGAAAGCAGATTGAACTTTTGCAGCAATACAAAAAATCCCTGATCACCGAAACGGTAACCAAAGGACTGAATAAATCTGTGCCCATGAAGGACAGTGGCATTGATTGGATTGGGAAAATTCCTGAGCATTGGGATGTAGAACCTATCAAATATCGTGTCACATTTCACAATGGCGACAGAGGAGAAAACTATCCATCTAAAAGCGAATTACAATCTGAAGGAATACCGTTCATAAATGCAGGTCATCTTGAGGGCGATGGACTTAATATGGATAATATGGATTATATTTCTGAAGAAAAGTATCGCATAATGGGCGGCGTTAAGCTTAGGTCGGGAGATATCTTATACTGCTTGCGAGGAAGCGTTGGAAAAAATGCCATTGTTGATATGAATCAGGGAGCAGTTGCTTCATCATTAGTGGCCATTCGTAGTGTGAGAATCTCAGCCAAGTATCTTTATTATTGCTTGAACTCTCACATAGAGGAAGTTCAGCGATATTTGTGGGATAATGGTACAGCACAACCAAATTTATCAGCAGATAATCTTGGAAAGTACAAGATTTGCATTCCACCGGTCGAAGAACAAATGACTATTGTTGAATACTTAAATAACATTTGCTCTCAAATTGACAATTTAATTATTGGTAAAAGGAAGCAGCTCTCTACCATCCAACAACACAAAAAATCTCTCATCTACGAATATGTCACCGGCAAAAAACGAGTAAAGGAGGTGCGGTAAGATGGCTATCAAAGCAGGACAATTAAAGGAACGGGCAGATTATCAGGCGTACATACTGGAAATGCTGCAGGAGGAAAACGGCTATCAGGTGCGTCCCTCTACTGCCTACGATCCCGGCTACGGCATGGATGTGGAGTTGCTGTTCTCCTTTTTGGAAGCGACACAGCCAGATGCATTGGCACGGCTGGAAAAGCTCTATGGCGACAAGACCCGCCAGACCATTCTCAACTACATCAACAATGAGGTCAACAAGAAAAGTCGCAGTCTTTTGGATGTACTGAAGCACGGCGTGGAGTTTGATAACGGTGTATCCCTGACCCTTATGTACCGCAAGCCTGCAACCACCTTTAACCAAAAAGCGGAGGCGCTGTATCAGCAGAATGTACTCTCGGTGATGGAGGAAGTCTGGCACAAAGATGGCGAGCGCATTGACCTTGTGATTTTCCTCAACGGCATTGCCATTTTTACCTTTGAACTGAAATGCAACACCAGCGGACAGAATTATGAGGATGCGATCCGGCAATATAAGTATGAGCGGGATTACAAGACTCGTCTGCTGAAATTCAAGGCGGGCTGCTTGGCTCATTTCGCCATGGACTTGAACGAAGTCTATATGTGCACAAATCTGAAAGGAAAATCTTCCTTCTTTTTGCCATTCAATAAGGGTTGCGGCGTTGGGATTCACTCCGGCAAGGGCAATCCTCACAATGAAAACGGCATCAATGTTTCCTATATGTGGGAAGATATCCTCAAAAAAGACACGGTGCTGTACCTGATTGATAAAATCATTTTCCTGCAAAAGGAGACCAAGAAAGACCCGGATACCGGAAAGCGTGTCACCAAGGAAACGCTGATTTTCCCCCGGTATCACCAATTCAATGCCGTGCGTAAGCTGGTGGCAGACGTCGTAGAACATCACAGCGAGAAAAATTATCTCATTGAGCACTCGGCTGGTAGCGGCAAAACCAATACCATTGCATGGCTGGCACACCGTCTCGCCTCTTTGCACGACAGGGAAAACAAAGTTATTTTTGATACTGTCTGCATCATCACTGATCGTATTGTGGTAGATCGTCAGCTTCAGAATGCCGTACTGTCACTGGAGCATAAGGCAGGGCTTATCAAGGTCATGGATGAAAAATGTACCTCCAAAGACCTGGCTGATGCTCTCAACAGCAATACAAAAATCATTGTGACTACCATTCACAAGTTCATGTACATTCAGGAACTTGTGCAGGAGCTGAAAAGTAAAACTTTTGCCGTAATTATCGACGAAGCTCATTCCTCTACCGCAGGAACTGCCATGGAAGCAGTGACGTATGCTCTCTCGGAGAGCCGCAAGTTGAGCGAAGCCACTCCTGTTGATGTGTCGGAAGAAGAAAAATCTATGGGGGATATCATTGAGGAAGAGATTGCTCGCAGCGGAAAGCAGCCCAATGTTTCCATGATTGCCTTTACCGCAACCCCCAAGCCGACCACTTTACAACTGTTCGGCTGCCTGAATGAAGAGGGAAAAAAGGTTGCCTTTGACTTGTATTCCATGAAGCAAGCGATTGAGGAAGGTTTCATTCTGGATGTGCTGCAAAATTATGTGACATATAAAACCTATTTTGAGCTCAATAAAGCGATTGAGGATGACCCAGAATTGGAGACGATTGCCGCAAAGCGTAAGATTGCAAAATATATCGAATTGCATGATACGAATATTGCTCAAAAAGTGGAGATCATTATCGAGCACTTCCGCAACAACATCATGAAAGAGTTGGACGGAAAGGCAAAAGCAATGGTTATAACATCTTCACGACAGGCGGCGGTCAAATATCGTAACGAGTTTGAAGCCTACATTTCCAAGCATGGGTACACGGGTATTCGTGCATTGGTGGCGTTTTCCGGCAAGGTTTCTTTGGACGGTCACGAATACACTGAAGCGGTAATGAACGGCATTAAGGAAGAAGATTTGCCGGAAGCGTTTGACAGCAACAGCTATCAGGTGTTGTTGGTGGCGAATAAGTATCAAACCGGATTTGATCAGCCGAAGCTCTGCGCCATGTATGTTGACAAGCGCCTGCGTGGAGTTAATGCTGTACAGACCCTTTCTCGCCTGAATCGTATATGTGCGCCTTATGATAAGAAAACCTTTGTGCTGGATTTCAAAAATGAATATGAGGATATTCAAGCTTCCTTTGCCCCGTTCTATACCGAGACAATTCTGAACGAAACTATTACCCCTTCAGATATTCGGGCGGTGGAAGCTCAGGTGGATCAGTATAATTTTCTGGATATAGACGATATTGAGGAATTTAACGGATACTTATATCAAGAGAAAAGAACATCCAAAGAAAAGGCTCGGATGTGGGCGCTACTGGACAAGTCTTTACAACTCATCAATCGTCATTCGGAACTGGAAAAGTTGGAAATTCGTGCAACGATCAAGCGTTTTTTGCGGTTTTATAGTTTCCTGATTCAGGCAACCTGTTTTGAAAGCGTAGATCTTCATAAGAAGTACAATTTCCTTTCATACTTGGTTAAGGAGATTGAAGTTGGGAGCGGTGGAAATGATTTTGACATTGCGGACAAAATCATTGCCTCTAATTTTCGTCAGAAAAAAACTGGAGAAAAGACGCACGAGATTGAATCCAAGCCGGAGGTCAGCCTGCCAACCCCCAACGAGGTCTTTATGGACGAAGCCGTGAAAAAGAAATTGTCCGAAATCATCGACGAAATCAATGCAGCGTATAACAAAAACTTTGATGTGGATGTCGCTACCAAGTCTGCGTTGCAAATGCGGGATATTCTGCTGAAAAATGGACATCTGCGGGATAGTGCACGGAATAATTCGCTGAAAGATTTCCGCTTCGCCTATTTTGACGCCGTACAGGATGCCCTGATTGCCGGGTATGAGCAGAATCAGGACTTCTTTGCGCTTCTGCTTGATAACGACGAGAAGAAGCGGGAACTGATGCAAGTTTTCTTAGAGGATATTTATAAGAAACTAAGAGAGTCATAAAAGAAGATATGGTACATCTAAATGTATGATAGAAGTGTAAGCGAAGAAATTAAATATGAACAGCAAAAAGGAAGCTCTGTTGAAGAACTTCCTTTTCTGTTTTATAAAAAATTACAGCAGCATTCTTACACAAATTTATAAAGCTGTTGTTTCGATTTGTTCATTGAATTTCGGCTACTTTGATGCGATAATTATTTTTGGGTTTCCTTTTTGAACGCATTCTTTTGCGCGGGTTATAAAAGTATATCGCAGTTCGTGGACGTGTCTTCCGGGAAAAACTCGTTTCAGCGCATCCCTCACCGTAAAGCAGCTTACCTCTATTGCCTGCTTAAAATCAATTAAGTGCAGTACCCTTTTCAGCATAGGCGAAAGGGGTATTTTTCTTATTACTTTGGCATAGCCCTTTCGCGTCTTTTCTGATTCGCAGGTTATGTATGTGCCGTCAAATTTAAGGCTCTTCAGTTCGCCCACTCGCATACCCGTATAGAGGAGTATTAAAAGTGCGGAGTTGCCTGCAAATTGTGTGTTCTCCGTGCAGAAGTCTACAATCTGCTTTTCCTCGGCTTTGGTGAAGGCGTTGCCTTTTTTGACTTCGTAGTGCGAAAGCACAATCTTCGTCATAGGCGTCTTCAAGCCGTAATCTTCGTGCGCAACGTCGAATACGGCGGAAAGAATTAGTTTAATCTTGTGCGCAGTTCTCATCTTGCCCTGGTCGGAAATCTCGAACAGAAAGTCCTGAATGTCCTTTCTCGTAATCTCGTTTAGGTTGAAATTGCCCAGCCTCGGCAGAATGTGAGCGTTCAGAATATTGCAGTAGCTCTTGTATGTCGACTCCTTTACGGTCTGCTTTTTGATTTTAAGCCATTCGGCGATAAATTCACTGAACAATGGGTAGTCGTGGTTGCGTTTTTCTCGTTCGACTTCACAAAGTTTATCAATGAACTTGCGTTTCATTGTTTCAAAGTCTTTGGCGGCGACTTCTATGTTGTAGCCGTCGCGGCGGAACCTCGCCTGATAGTATCCGTCCTTTGTCGTGCGGTATGTAACGATTTTATCGTTGATTGTAAATAGTTTTTTGAGGTAATCGGGCATTGAGTTAATCTCCTTTCTTGAAAATTTGATGTGACCGCTTGTGCCGAAACCCTCAGAATCAGCCTTCTTTTCTTCCTTCGCTGTAAGTTTTATAATCTTTTCCAGCGTTATATCCTCAGACGCAGTCTGAAGCATAAGCTGTACAGCTTTATCTCTTCTTCCGGCGTCGGGAATGTCTTTAAAAATGTCCAGTATTTCGTTGAGTTGTTGATAGTTCAAATGTCTTGTTTACGGTTATTGTAAGATTTTACAGCCGCATAAATTGTCTCCTTTAAAATGTAATTTCGAAAAGCAGATATCGTTCTGCCGCTTAAGCACTTATAGTATAAACCCTGATTTGCCAAAAAGATAGCTTCTCTGTGTTGACAAAACCGCAACTTTTGTTGACAAAACCGCACTAAAATTGCGGTTCAACGGCTGTATGGTTTGTGTATAATTCAGTTTCAGCGGTAGTCGCCTATGTACATTGCGTACTTCTGACGTATGCGGATTCTCTTGTATTTAATTGCAAATATCGTCATTCCAAGGGCAAGCGCTGCCTGAGATTGGTTCATACCGCTTAAGTAGCAATTCAATGTCGCAAGTTCCGCGTCATTCAGTTGTAAATTTTTGATTAGCTTGTCAGCCTTGTCGTAGTCAACTTCCTTGTTCTCAAAGCAGTCTTTCGGGTCGGGAATGTCGTGTTTATTGTGAGTGAACTCAATCTGTCTGTTTCTTGCAATCTTCCTGCGGTAGTGGAGCAGTACTTTATCCACTTCACGATAGCATGCCTTCTTTATGGAAATTGTCTTTCCTTTTTTGTCCGTGACGTAGTTATCTGAGGCATATCTGCCCCTGAATTGCAGTAAAAAGCATATTGCAATCTGTGCATAGTCGTAACCGTCAGAGATTATGTAACCTCTTTCATTCATGTGGTGCATATCTTTGACAAGTCCGTTGTATAACTTTTCCACGACTTCATAATCGAAAGAATTTGCATTGCGAAGTACCTGCAACGCAATCATTTCACCCATGAGTTTTACGTTATCGTCAGTGATAGGTTCGGCGAAGAGTTCACCTTCGTTTTTATACTTACCATCCGAGAATTTGGTAACAAGCATCTTCATATGTGATACCTCCGAGAGAATATTTTTGCCCTTTTCGGGCAAGAGGCGGGGATAGCACTGGACGGTAAAAATTATTAAGTTTCGCATAAAACTGCGTAAGTCAACGGGACAAAGTCAAAATCGTTGTCGTATAAGGACTTTAAATGGCTCTGTAACGGTAAACAGGTGGTGGGGTAGTGAAATCTATCGAGGAAACGCAAACAAACGTTTGTGGCTGAAAACAACAACGATTTTGCGACCGTTTACTTACGCGAGGCCTGTGCTAAACTGAGCCTCCCGAAAAGGGAAGAACCGGAGGATACACACACAGACAATGCAGAGGCGAAAAATACGGCGGCAATTTGCAAGCGGGTCAGCGCAAATGCCGCCGTTTCGCCGCGCTGTCTTTGTGTTCCGTCTTTCGGAAGTTTAGCCGTAGGTCGGAACTAGTTTATGCTTTGTCTGGTTTAGCGGTCGGATTTGTTTCGTAAAAGGAAGTGTGCCTGTCTCGGCGGAGCGGAGCGACGCCGCTTGTATCAAGACAGGCACACGTAATATCGTCATTTTGCTTTTTTGCATTCAGATTCTTAAAAAACAGTCGATTCTATTTGCCTCTGTCAATTGGCATAGCGTTAGTGAATTTAATCGGTTAGTTAAGTTAAAAAAGACGTGAGCTTGTCTGCGGAGGCGCGAAGCGCCGACGCACTCGTCAAAGACAAGCTCACGTCTAACTGCCATTTTTTTGCTTTTTCCGGCAAGTGGAGGGGTAGTCAGTTAAGTTAAATTCAAGTGTTAGTTTGTGCGCTTGGTTGGTGCCCGAGCGCGACAGCGCGAGGGTGCCTTTTCGGCGTTAGCCGAAAAGGCAGCTGAAAGCCACCACTTGTATAATACCAAGCGCACAAACTACAGCCATGGTCAAATTTTATTTAGGTAAATTGAGGTTGTTTTTAGTATAGTGTCTATGCTTTTTGCTGTGAAATTTTCTAGTATGTACCTTAAAGAAAAGCTGAAAGCAGTTGTAATTTGTTTCAACGGTAAGATTAACTTCTACGAAAATTAATAATTTTATTTTATAAGATTAAAATATTTTTAAGCATTATTTTGCATTATCACGGTGTGTTGATGTAAAAATTAATCCAAATATTAACTGTGTTACCGAAATTTGCTTATTGACTTTGAAATCACACTTTGCTATAATCAAGCAAAATATTTAGTTAAATATGAGGGGGGATATGGCATGAATGTTGCAATAATTGAAGATGACTATAATGTAGCTACTAGTCTTTGTGAATTTGTTGCTCGATATAGTATAGAGAGTGGTGAAGAGTTGGATGTGGATGTGTATTATGACGGGTTGGACTTTTTAGATAAATTTAAAGGACAGTATGTCATAATACTTATGGATATAGAGCTTCCGCATAGCAATGGAATGGATGTGGCTCGCAAGGTTCGTGAGCTTGATCAAGTTGTTGTTATTATTTTTATTACAAATCTTGCTTCTTATGCGATTCAAGGGTACTCAGTTGATGCTTTAGATTATATTTTAAAGCCTGTTGCTTACCAATCATTTGCTTTTAGATTTAGGCGCGCGATTTCCGAGATAATGCGTGGCGACAAGAAAAAGATACAAATATGTTCAGAAAAGACCATTTTAAATATAGATATTGATAGTGTATATTACTTTGAAATTTGTGGGCATCTTCTTATTGTTCATACAATGG
>NXNN01000202.1_pt1 | contig 10985 bp, 12 predicted proteins | sample 2041041 | NCBI WGS metagenome assembly NXNN01 (sample SAMN07660617, study PRJNA407663) | chicken gut metagenome | isolation source: caecum content treated with Lincosamide | host: Gallus gallus domesticus | place: Czech Republic: Brno | collected 2016 | reverse complement strand
GATGGTAGCTACTCATAAAACAGCATCAACAATCAACTGAAACAGGGTAGCTGCCATACGGATTGCCACAAAAGCGGGTAAGAGGTCAAAGACTTCTTGCCCGCTTTTTCTGTGCCGCGTGGAACGATAGAAAGGCATTTTTGCGCTTTCAAGGGATACGATACTACTTGTTCTGTTTCCGTTCTCTGCAAGTCGCATAAATCAAGGCTTTTCGCCTGCCTAAATGTCCACGCTGGCATGGCAAAATGTTACGCAGTAGACCGCCATTTTTGAGGGTGGGGATATAAACACTCAACTCTTGTGTTTTCAAGTCTGCAAAACCGCGTTGTGTAAGGCGCTCTCGCTCTCTATTGCGTAACACATCATCATAGATTGAGGGCGCAAGCGGTCTATCCGTTTGCGCCCTCTTGATTACCCGACAGCAAAGACGGGCAAAGCCGTCAAGGACGCGAAGCGCGAAGTTTATCCTTGACGGCTTTTTCTGCCTTTGCTACTTGTCATCTGTCAAAGCGGAACTTGGGTAGTGCTTCCATTAAGGACGCTTTGAGATAATCTTGAATATCGTCGTTGATACTCCCTTGAAAGTAGGACAGATATTTGATGTAGCCGGTATAGGTTTGAATGACGGTGTTCACCGCTTCCGGCTCCCCGGCGGTTGCCTTTACAATCGTTTCATAGGGCAGCAAATTGTATTTCCTATTCTTCATCTTCTAACGCCTCCAGTTCTTTTCGTATGAAGCGCAATGACCTTTTTCGTCTACGAAAGATTGTGCTTCTGCAAACTCCGAATAGCCTTCCGATTTCCGTATCGCTGTAACCGAGGTAGTACCGCAAAAACAGCACTTCACGCCGCTTTTCCGGCAGACGCAAAAGCGCGGCCGCTAACTGCTCGCTTTCTACAATGACCGTTTCCCCACGAACGGTAAAAGTGGTAGGCATATCGTATTTCACAAAATACTCGTCTGTTGTGGCAATCGGCTCAAAATCAAACTCCCGAAGATAGTCGAGTGATACCTCAAACTGTTGCTTCCGCCGTATTTTCTTGTAAATACCCAGCGCCGCATGGTAAAGGACAATCTTGCAAAAGGCGTTGAAAGTGCGCTCGATATGTTCCCGATACTGCTCACTATTCATCATTTTTCTCACCCCCTTTCTTCCCAAGCAGGGGGCAAAATACCAAACGCCCACGCAGCATAAAACCGCATGGGCGTTTGGTACAGGAACTATAAGAGATAACTATATGACTTGTGTGTTCATACTCATAGGCGCAAAATCCCATGCAAGCGCAAGGGCTTTTTTTGACCGCAGGTTATGAGAAGAAAGATAATGAAATACAGACATATTGACACATCCCCAATACTGCTAAACGATAAACTTCTCTATGGCAGCAACGATTTTCTTGATTTCTGTATTGGTGGTGTTGATACATAAATCGTAGTTTGCTTTATTGCCCCAATCTTGTTCTGTATAAAATTGGTAGTAACGTGCTCTTTTCTTATCAATAGATATAATTTTTTGCTGCAATTCTTTATCCGTCATCGCCGCTGCGTCGGCTCCCTTTTCCCTGCAACGGGCAATTTTAGAACTTATATCCGCATATACAAACAAGCGAAAAGGGTTCAAATCTTGCAAAACATAGTCTGCACATCGTCCTACAATGATACAATCCGATTTCTCTGCCATTTCGCGGATTATTTCGCTTTCCTGCTTATAAATGGACAGACGATTTTCCAATGTATAGTTGGTAGGAATACCAAAAGTGCGAGCAGTTGTTATTGGTAACAGCGGCAGGGGCCTGCTTTCCTCCACTTGCAACACATAACTTTCCGCTAATTGAGTTCGTTTCATCAATTCATCAATAATCTCTCGGTCGTAATAGGCAATATTCAGTCTTTCGGCTAAACGCCTGCCAACTTCTCTTCCACCGCTTCCAAATTCACGGCCTATGGTAATGATCCGCTTCATATCATGTCCCTCCTTAAAATCCAACTTTCTGATTTTCTTTCTTGCGCTTTATGAAAACAATCAAAACAACTGCTATAATCGCCGTCATGATTTCACTGATAGAATGGCAAAGCCATACGGCTTCGCTGCCAAAAATCAGCGGAAGAACGGCAACCAAAATTGGCGGCCATATGACGCTACGGCATAGAGATACCGTAAGGGCGTTACTTGTGCGCCCATTTGCCTGCCAATAAGAAATCATTAAAATATTAAATCCTGCAAGGAAGAAACCGGAAAAGTAAGGTAGGCTTTTACTTTCCATAAAGTTGATTAGTTCAATATCTCCCGGATTGAAAATCGTGAAAAAGCCGCGAGAGAAGAACACGATCAAGACATAGCACAAAACGCCTATTGCTAAAAATGCTTTAATGGAAAAGCCAAGTAGAGATTTGCTCCGTTTTTCTTCCCCTGTCCCCATAAAATAACTAAATACGGGTTGCAAGCCCTGCGCCATACCAAGAAACAGTGTCAAAATAATCAACATTAAGTAGCCGATGACAAGGTAGGCTGCAAGTCCGATTTCCCCAAAGCCATAATGCACAATGGCAAAGTTATATACAAAGGTAATAATGCCAATAGTAAACTCCATGATAAAGGACGGGAAGCCAAGTACATAGACCGAGCAAATGCTCCGCCACTTCAGTTTGAATTTCGTTAAGTACAAATCCCCGCGCTTGAATATGAAATGGGGCAGCATAATTAAAACGCTGAAAATGGGGCCAAGTGCGGTAGCCAATGCTGCACCGGCAATCCCCATGTTCAATGGGTACATAAACACATAGTCCAAGACAATATTTGATACAGAGCCAAACATGAGGGCAAACATGGCAAGTTTTGGACGGTTATCATTACGCACCAGACCGCTTAACAAGAAACTGAAAAGCAGGAATGGGGAAAAGGTAATGATGTACCACATATAACTGATTGCTTCATCATGGATAACCGGAGTTGAGCCTAAAAGTTCAGCAAGCGGGTGAATAAAAATATTTCCCAATACGCTAATCAACAGCCCCATAACAGCCGTACATAGGGCGGCAAGGCTAAAAATGTGGCGTGCTTTTTCTTTCTCACCTTGACCGAGATGTGAGGAAATCAAAACGCCCGCGCCTGTGGCAACTGCCATAGACAATGCAATTAGTATCTCGACAAGCGGAACAGAAACGGCAGCGGCGGCCATAGCGTCGCGGCCAAGTCGATTGCCAATGAATACACCGTCAACAATCATATAGACCGAGTTAAACAGCAACCCTATCATTTGCGGTACGGCATATTTGGCAAATAAAGTGTGTGATTTGCCTTCATACATGATAATCAATCCTCCTAACAAATAAAAAAAGGCCAGCGTTTGTGTAACGCTGGCCTACTACACAATAAAATGAAACCCCGGCGGGCTGATTTTATTTACAGTCTATTTAATTTTTCCTTTTCTTTTACAAGTCCTATCGCCTCTTTTCCTGTTATGTGGTCGATTGTCATTTCCAACATACAAAGAGGCTTCCACCCACGGTTTATGGCATGATCGCGGCTTGCGGCAGTATCTTCCGGCGCATATTTGATTGCCAATTTTTCTATCGCTGCTCTCTTTTCGAGATCACCTTCGATTATCCGTATTTGTCCAAAAGCAATTACACTTCTAAAATAAGTTGTGTACTCCTCCGGCACAACTAAATCTTTATCAATCACACAAAACGACGCTTTTTCAGTTCTTTGAATAGCGTCTATTTTATGACCGCTTTTTGCGCTGTGAAAATAGATTTTCCCGTCGTCATACACATAACTGATTGGAACGGCGTAGGGATAATCGTTGTCGCCCAAAAGGGCAAGCACACCAGATGTCCCCTTATGCAGAATATCCGCAATCTCTTGCCGCGATAGTTCCTGTTTTTTTTGCCTCATTTCTCGAAATATCATATTGACCTCCACAAAAAAATAGACGTTTTTTTTTACTCCTTCCATGGCCGACTGGAGTAAGAATAAGCGTTTCTCGGCAGAAACATATTTTTATTTAGAATATCACAAATTGCATGGTAAGTCAATATCATTTTCCGGATTTTCATTTTTATATAGTGAGGGGGAAAGTGCAACAAAAGCTGCCTTTCAAACGGGATATTGAGTGAGAGAAAGTAAAGGGTTTGGGATTTTCCCAACAAGCCAAAATCGCAAATGGGTACTCATTTGCTGTGCTTGCTCCCTACTCAAAACAAAGGAAAGGACGGGAAAGGAATGGAAAAGAAGCGAACAATCAAAGACGGGCAAATCGTTGTAAAAAATCCACTCTATCAAGAGTTGCCCACACACGAAGTTACAATTCAATCCGGCAGGACGTTCTATCGTTTTACGGGAAGCTACGACGGAAGCCGAAGCCTACCCCATAAAGTTTTACGGCTTATGGGGCACTCCCCTATTGATGAAAAAGACGAGGAGCGTTAAAATGAGTATAAGCAATCCTGTAATGGCAGACTGCCCGCCGATGAAAGGAGCAGAAACGATGTTAAGGCAGTCTGGCAAGATTACCGCCCTCTATTGCCGCCTATCCCGCGACGATGAACTAACGGGCGACAGCAACAGCATTGTAAATCAAAAGGCGATTTTAAGTAAGTACGCAAAGGAAAATCATTTTTCAAATCCATTGTTTTTCGTGGACGATGGATATTCCGGGACAAACTTCAACCGTCCAAGTTGGAGCGAACTTTTGGAAAAAATCGAAAACGGCGAAGTGTCCACCTTGATCGTCAAGGATATGTCGCGGCTTGGGCGTGATTATCTGAAAGTGGGATTTTATACCGAAGTCCTGTTCGTGGAAAAGGGCGTGCGTTTTATAGCTATTAACAACGGCATAGACAGCGCAAACCAGCAGGACAGCGACTTTACCCCCTTTCTCAATATCATCAACGAGTGGTATGCGAAAGACACCAGCAAGAAGATACGCGCGGTGATGAAGTCAAAAGGCGAAGCGGGGGAACACCTCTGCACCAACCCGCCATACGGCTACAGGAAAGACCCGGAAAACAAAAAGCGGTGGATTATCGACCCCGAAGCTGCCGAAGTTGTCAAGCGGATATTCGCCCTTTGTCTGGACGGTTACGGGCCGTCGCAGATTGCCCGTATTCTGAAAGATGATAAAGTCATAACGCCGACAATCCATTTTCAGCAGACAGGCAGGGCGACAAGGAACGCGCCGCCGGATAATCCCTTTAACTGGACGGGCGATACAATAGCCGACATTTTGGAGCGTCCGGAATATCAAGGGCATACAGTAAACTTCAAAACCTACAAGCAGTCCTACAAGAGCAAAAAGACCTGCAATAATCCCGAAGAAAAATGGCTTGTGTTTGAAAATACCCACGAAGCAATCATTGACGCTGACACATGGGCGCGGGTGCAGGAATTGCGGAAGAACAAACGCCGCCCGACGAGGACAGGAAAGACAAATATGTTTTCCGGCATTGTGCGCTGCGCCGATTGCGGTGAAAAGCTGTATTACTGCACAAGCAGGAACTTTGAAGCAAGGCAAGACCACTTTGTCTGCTCTACTTCAAGGCTCAAAGGGAAAGAGGTTTGCGCGACGCATTTTATCCGCGCCGTTGTCTTGGAACGGGGCGTACTCGCCCACATGAGAATGACGATTGCCTGTGTTGCGAACCATGAAGAACAATTCCGCAAGGCTATGGGTGCGAAGCAGAAAGCCGAAGCAAAAAGAGAACTCGCGGCGAAGCGTCGGCAACTGACGCAGGCAGAACGACGGATAGAAGAACTTGACCGACTATTCAAGCGTATTTATGAGGACAACGTAGGCGGAAAACTATCTGACAGCAGATTTCAAATGCTCTCTGACGACTACGAGCAGGAGCAGAAAGAACTGCGGGAAAAGCTGTTGCGGTTGAATGAAGAAATTACAGAACAAGAGGAACAGGCAGAGAATATCGACAGGTTTATCTGCAAGGTGCGGAAGTATCTCGACTTGAACGAGCTGACACCCACTATCCTAAACGACATGGTAAAGGCGGTATATGTTCACGCGCCGGACAAGTCGAAGGGTTATCGGGAACAACAGATTGACATTTCCTATGACCTTGTAGGAATACTCCCCGCGTCTTTACTGATTGACCTGCAAAACGGAGAAACGGCATAGCCGAAGCTACGCCGTTTCCTGAAAACATTCTTATGCTGTTTTATGCGTGCCGCCCCGAAACGGACTCTTTTTTTGTTGTAATTATCTTTCTGAGCAGTGGAATATAAGTCCGACAGTGCCGGGACCGCAGTGCGCGCCGATTACCGGACCTACAGTCTGAACAACGACTTCCGCACCGAACTGCGCGCGTATTTTTTCGGCGAAGCCTTCGGCAAGCTTTTCGCAGTCAGCGTGAAGAACAAAGACCTTATATTTATCAAGCTCGCTGCCTTTTTCTTCAAGATAAGCAAACAATTTTGAAAGAGCGTTTTTAAAACCTTTCGCCTTGGATATGCTTACAATTTTACCTTCTTCGTCGAAGTAAAGTATAGGCTTAATGCCAAGCAAACCGCCTACAATTTTTGTTGCACTGGAAATTCTTCCGCCGCGGTGCAGGTAAGTTAAGTCGTCTACGGCAAAATAGGTTGCGGTGTGGGGCACAAGCTCGTCAAGGTAAGCGTCAAGCTCTTCCATGGTAGCTCCGTCGCGCCATTTGAGAGCGGCGTAATAGGTTACAAAACCGCTACCGAGAGAAATAGTTTTTGCATCCTTGGTCATTATGCGCCTTTCGGGATACTTTTCTTTAAGTTTTGCTATAGCGGCGTCCATAGCGTTGAAAGTGGCGCTCATCTTATGCGAAAACGTTACGTAATATATATCTTTGCCAGCCGCAAGCACAGGTTCAAAATATTCGGTATAAGCATATTCGTTCAGCGCCGAAGTCTTAGGCACAGCTCCGCCGCGCATTTCATCGAAAAACGCCTTGAAGTTGGTATTTTCGCCCATGTCGTAAAAATATTCTTTATCGCCTAAAGTATAGGGCATGCGTATAACTTTAAGTCCGAGCTCTGCAACCGTGGTATACCAAAGTTCGCAGTTTGAATCACAAAATAACTGATACATTTAAATTCTCCTGATTTAATTTCTTAGATTACAGCGCAGAGTTTGCGCAGTTTTAATAAGCGCTCAGACGAGCGATTTTTTATCTACAAAAAAGAAAGTAAATTCGCCGCTTACGCTAAGCTTTCCGCCGACAGAGCCTTCCGCCTTGATTACGAAGCAGGAAGCCATTTTGCGTTTAAGTTCGCAGACAAACTCAATTGTATCGCCTGGACGCACGGGCGTTTTGAAACGTACGTTGTTCATGCCTGCAAAAAGGGGAAGCTTACCGTTCAGCTGGTCAGCCATCATGGCGCAAGCCGACTGCGAAGCCATTTCGCACAGTATGACGCCGGGCACGACGGGAGTGCCGGGGAAATGGCCCTGAAGGAAAAATTCGTCTCCGCGAACGGTGTAACGACCGTGCGATTTACCTTCTTCGTCAAGTTCCGACTCGTCTACAAGAAGCATAGGTTCTCTGTGAGGAAGTATCTCTTTTATTTGTTCTCTGTTCATATAGTTTTTCTCCCTTAAGCTAAATACGATGATGCGCCGCCAAGAATTTTTTCGGCCTGCGCGGTAATTTCTTCAAGCATTTCTTTGCAGGTCTGCTCTGATTTTACAAGTCCTGCAACCTGACCGCAAAGGAACGCGCCTTCATCTTCGTTGCCTTCCTTGACCGCCTTTCTCAATGCGCCTGTACCGAATGCGCTGAGCTCTTCATCGGAAACGGCTGTATCCTTTTCAAGCTCTAAAAATTTTCTTGCAAAAGGCGTTTTAAGCGAGCGGACGGGATGACCTAAGCGCCTGCCGCTGACAACGGTGGAAGTATCTGTAGCCTTAAGTACTTTCGCTTTGAAATTGGGGTGAACGTTGCACTCTTTAGCGACAAGGAATCTCGTGCCCATCTGAATGCCTTCGGCGCCAAGCATAAGCGCAGCGGCATAACCTCTGCCGTCGGCAATTCCGCCCGCGGCAATAACAGGAATGTCTACGCCGTCTACGACCTGAGGCACAAGCGCCATTGTGTTGGCTTCGCCTATATGACCGCCCGATTCTCCGCCTTCGGCAATTACCGCCGCAGCACCGCGCTTAGCAACCATCTGAGCAAGAGCTACAGAAGCAACTACGGGTATAACCTTAACGCCTGCGGCTATCCATTTTTTCATGAATACGAGGGGATTGCCTGCGCCAGTGGTAACAACGGGTACGTGCTCTTCGACGATTACATCTGAAACTTCATTGGCATAGGGACTCATAAGCATTACATTTACGCCGAAAGGCTTATCGCATATTTCGCGAAGTCTGCGAATCTCGGAGCGGAGTTGTTCGCCGTTCATGTTCATACCTGCAATTATGCCAAGTCCGCCGGCATTGGATACGGCGGCGGCAAGGTCTGCGTCAGCTACCCAAGCCATACCGCCCTGAAAAATGGGATAGCTTATTCCCAGCATCTCACAAATTCTGCTTTTAATCAAAATCAGCTTCTCCTTGAAATTTATGTATGTGTACGATAACAATTAATTAAACCGTTTAATCGTACTCATCGCGCCAAAAATTACGGCTTTTAAGCAGCGCGAAGCAAAAAAGCCTATAAAAATAATAATACAAATGCGACTTCAAGTCAAGGAAGAGGAGCGTAAAGTGTGCCATACTTGCTCAACTTAAGCCGAAAAATTATGTATGTACATAAAAAAGCGGGCTAAAAACGCGCCCGCTTATGTTATTCAACTATTTAACTGACGCATAACCGCATTTTTTTACTATTGCCTGACCTTCGTCAGAAAGTATCCAGTCTATCAGTTTATTTTCCGCTTCAGACCTGTCTTTCAGCGTTACTGCGCAAACATCTTCGCATATGGGATAGCTGTTTTGAGAAACGGTTTCAATGTCTGCATAAACGCCGTCAATTGCAATAGCGTGAGTATTTTTATAGCGAGCGTCGATATCTGAAAGAAAATTGAAGCCAATCGCGCCGCGCGTATTGCGGTACTTTAACGGGTATTCGGGAAAGGCAAGGTAGGGGAAGGCAAGACGCCGTTCTGTGACATAGCCCGCAAGGGGAGCGCCTATATATTTTTCAAGAAGGTCATTTGCACAGGTAAGGTTATGCGAAGTGTAAAGCTCTATTTTTATGTTTTCGCCGCCGACTTCCGACCAATTGGTAATTTTACCTGTGCAGATATCGGTAAGTTGCTGCTTTGTAAGATTTTTTACAGGATTATCCTTATGCGTAAAAATTACAAGCGCATCTCTGGCTATCGGCGTCCATTCGGTATTTTCGGGTTCAAGATTATAAAAGTCTTCGTCTGTATGGTCGCGCTCTATCAAAATGTCAACCGTGCCGTCAAGCAAAAAGTCGGGACTGCGGTTAAGACTGAGATAGGTGCTTTCACCGTAATTGTCAAAAGACGCGCGGGGATAGGTTGCCGCAATGAAATTTGCCGTAAGGCGGTAAAAGGAATTGCTTACCAGAAGATGCGGAGCATCGCTTTCAAAGCTTACCGAAGCCTGAGTTTTGGGTATATCTTCGAAGGGAGTAAATCTGTTCGTATAACTTATGTCGCTGCTGTAGTTATCGTCTATTGTTATGGCGTGCTCGTAAACTATAACGCCGACTACAGAGATAAGCGCAACAAGTGTTGCAAGACCTATGCAACAGCCCGTTACAATAATTTTTTTGCGCATTCTTTCAGGCAGACACCAAGCGACAAAAAACAGAATTAAAGGTATGAACAGAGGAAGTGCAGCAACCGCGGCGCGCCAGTCGAATATAAGAACGATGTATAAAACTATAAACAAAATAAATAATGAAAGTGCGGCAAGCGCAATTTTAAAAGTGATATGAATAGCTTTGCCGACAGCCGTTATTCCGTTCATATAATACCTCGCAACAAGATTTATTTTTTAATGATTATATACTGATTTAGCCTAAAAAACAATATCACCTGTTTTACAAAAAGCGCAAAAGTATGTTACATAAAGCAAAACGCGCAATAAATGCCTTTTAACCGCTATAATTGGCTTGACTTTGAATCGGCGTTCAATTATAATATGTAATGTTTTTGCGGATATGGCGGAATTGGCAGACGCGCAGGTTTCAGGTTCCTGTGGGCGACCGTGCAGGTTCAACTCCTGTTATCCGCACCAACAAAAAAGAGGACAGTTTATTCTGTCCTCTTTTTTTGTTGGGTTGTAAATTGGTTATATAACAGGAGTTGAGGGTGGAGGTGCGAGCGCGAGCAAGCAGTTTGCGTGCGGACAACAAATACAACAATTAAAAAACGCAAACCGAACAGCGGACACCCGCTGTTCGCCGGGGCGCGCCGCCAAAGGCGCAACTCCTGTTATCCGCACCAACAAAAAAGAGGACAGTTTTGCTGTCCTCTTTTTTTATAAGTTCATAAACACAATTCAATCTGCGCCAGTAATTTTTTCGCAAGAAAGATACTTTCTTAAAAATATGTCAAGATATTCTTCCTTGGTTTTGCGCCCTCTTATAAGCTCTGCTATCCCGAATATCAAAATGGGAATGCAGAAAATAACAGCCACAATCGCCGTTAAAATCCATGTGCAGACCTTTGAAAGCCTCGACTTACTGACGTAAACGTCAGGATTATCGGGATTGTAAACTATACTGCCCTCGATTATAGTTCCGTCTGATGTTTCTTTCAGAGAGCCGATAAACCAATATCCCGAATGGTCGCCTTTTTCTAAGCCTAGCCAGATGGCGTCATCACTTTCGTCACGATATAAAAATTCTCTCTTTTCGGTTTCTGAGAACAGCTTAACAAGAGAAGGCATATTCTGTTTTATATATGAAGCTGAAAATTCCGACTTATACTTATAGATTTTTTCCATTGCCGAAATAACACCGCAGATATTTTATACCATTATAAAAAAGCAAACAAGAAAAGTCAATGTCCGCAAA
>NXNN01000201.1_pt1 | contig 10987 bp, 7 predicted proteins | sample 2041041 | NCBI WGS metagenome assembly NXNN01 (sample SAMN07660617, study PRJNA407663) | chicken gut metagenome | isolation source: caecum content treated with Lincosamide | host: Gallus gallus domesticus | place: Czech Republic: Brno | collected 2016 | reverse complement strand
GCTTAAAGCCGCGCGCCTTAATTTTTATAAAATTTTATGCCGATTGAAAGCATTTATTTTGCCGCCGTTAATTTTTATTCTGCCGTAACCTTTTTATGCGATTTTCTGTAATCGAGGAAACTGAGTACGCCGAACGCCGCTCCGCCTATAACAATCAGTCCGTCTATGACGCCTACTATGGGAACCCACCAGGCAAACACGTCTTTCTTGTTGCCGATGAAGGTTGAAAGGTCGAGTCCCGTAGCCACCTGAGCGGTGTACTTTGTTTCAAGATAGCAGTACATTATATTTTTAGCCGCCTTCTGCAAAGCTATTACCGTTGTAGCGCTCTTCTGGTCGCCGAAGTAACTGGGTCTGCCGTTAGGGTCAAGCATGAGGTCGTTGCCCGCGCGTATGCATTCGTCCGCATCATGCACAACGCCCGCGTTGTAATAGTCGGTTATAACCGCGCCCTGGAAACCCCATTCGTTGCGCAATACTGAGGTATTCAGCGATGAAGAACCCGAAGCGCGAACCGTACCGACGCGACCGTAAGAAGTCATTATGGCGTTTGCCCCGCCCACTTTTACGGCGATTTCATAGGGACGCAGATAAATTTCGCGCAAGGCTTGTTCGTTGCAGAACTGATACATATGCGTTCTGCCCGTTTCGTTTTCGTTGAGGGCAAAATGCTTTATCCAGCAGTATACGCCGTTTTCCTTGCAGCCGTACACGGTATAGGCGCACATTATGCCTGAAATGTAGGGATCTTCGGAGTAGTATTCAAAGTTTCTGCCGTTGAGCACGTTGCGGTGAATGTTTACCGCAGGGCCGTACAAACCGTCTACGCCCAAAGCGTTGCCTTCAGCCGACAGGGCGAGTCCGAAACGATATGAAAGTTTCCAGTCCCAGGTAGACGCTATCAGCGTTTCGCAAGGGAAATTAGTAGCGCTTTCAGTACCGCCGCCGCTGCCCGTTATAAGACTGTTGAAGCCGCAGGGACCGTCTTTGTCAACCGCGCCGGGTTTGCCTACGGAGTCAATTCGCTGAGTGCCGAAACCGCCGCCCGCTGACAGCATGTACAGGTCGTTAAGGCTCATCTGGCTTACAAGCTGGTCCCACTTTTTATCTTCGTAGGGCACAAGCCCGTATGTTTTGTTGCCGTCTTCATCGAGAACGGGGTTGCCCGCCTCGTCCTTTACTTCGTATATGAAATCAAGCAACTGGTAATCGGTTTCTTTTGAATCGTATGCGGGCATTACATCGCTTTCAACAACTTTGGGAGTATTTACCACATACGTTTCCTTATAGAATGTGGTATCCATCATCGAAGGGTAATCCACAAATTCGGGGAACGTTCCTTCAAAGTCTGCGCGCGTCATGTATTCGAACGCGTAAGGCGTGTCGCTGCCGTCAACCGAGTAAGCCTTGGAAGAATCGGACAGCGCATTTTCCTGCGTGACGGAGGACGCGCCCGAAACGGGGTTGGTATAATTGGTAAATCTGTTTTCGACTTTTTTGCCCGTCACGGGGTCGTTTTCTACCTTATACCCGTCCTGCGGCACGCTGTAAGAAAGCGTTGCGCCGTAAAGACCTTCAACTTCGGCCAATTCATGGGCATTATTGCGCAGACTTAAAACATAGTCGCCAATTCCTCCCTCAATTTCATAACCCATAAAGCCGTTGTTGTTGGAATCGTATACATCGTAACTTGCAAAGTCGGTTACTTTTACAGAGAGGGTAAGCATTTCGCCCTCACCGGGTTTTAAAAGCCCGGTCTTTGCAAACGCAACCAGTTTAACCGAAGGTTTTTCAATGCTGCCCGCTTTGTATGGAGGTTCAAGATACAACTGAACGACTTCCTTTCCTTCGCGTTCGCCCGTATTCTGAACAAATACTTCTACCTTTATCTCGTCGTCCATGCCGAGAGTTGCGCCCGGCGCTATGGAAACATTTTCAACCGACCACGAGAAATCTGTATAAGAAAGTCCGTAGCCGAAGGGGAACTGAACAACGTCTTCATAACCGTTTTCAATATCCCATCTTTCTTTGGCAAAATCACTTGTCCAGAAACCTTCTTTATCGGCGGTTTCGTACCAGTAATAACCCATATACACGCCTTCGGCGTAGTCAGATATGTAAGCTTTTTCACTGCCGGAAGCGTTTATAGTATGCGTGCCGTCCACACCGGCGTTAGCCCAAGCCGCAGCGGTAGACAAATCGTATGCCCACGTATCTACCGTCCTGCCCGAAAAGTTAGCCTTGCCTGAAAGCAAATTGCCAAGGGCGGGCGTGGCTTTGGAGCCGGGAGCATAAATTGCTATGGCTGCATCTATTTTGTCGTTTTCAAGGAAACCCGCTTCCATTACGTTGGTAGTGTTGAATATGACTATTACCTTGTCGAAATTGGCGGTTACCTTTTCAATCATAAGGTCTTCGAGCTTGCTCGTCTGCGAATACATTCTGGTAGGATCACGCTTGCCGCTAAGGCTGAGCTGATAGCGCGGAAGATCAGACGTTTCGCCGCCCCTTCTGCCGAGCACTATCAGAGCAGTATCCGAAAAAGACTTTGCATTGTTCATTAGCTCGGTTGTATAAAAGTCCTCGTCGCCTTCGGGAAGTTTGTAATAGTCCCAGCCTTCGCGTCTGTAAGACATGGCGTTATACTTTTCGGCAAGTTCTTCGTTTATTTCAAACCCCGATTGCCTTAAACCTTCGTATATGGTTGTAATATCCGTATCGGTGCCGCCGCCGCTGCCCGCGCCCTGATGCACGAAGCCGTTATCGCAGCCGCTCCAGCCGAATACGTTAAGCTTTTTATTGTTTTCAGCCAACGGCAGAGTTCCGTTGTTCTTAAGCAACGTCATGCCGTCTTCACCTATCTCCACGCAGAGCGCGGCACTGGTTTCCGACGCGTTGTCCACAGCCACCTCGTCCACCTCTACGCCCGAACCGCAAAGTGCGAGCGTAATGGTGCCCGAGAAGGAGTAAAGTACATAGTTGGCAAAAACCATAACTACCAGAACCAATGCTACCAGAGAATATTTTACAGAAAGACGTTTGCCTCCGACCAGAAACCCGCCGCCTGCCTTCGCCTTGCGGGCGGTTACGCCCAAGATAACCGCGGCGACAATTATTCCGACAATGGCTATGGCGGTAATAATTACAAACGCGAGGTTATCTTTGATGAATTGCACTAAAATCGGATTCATAAAGTAATCTCCTGTTCATTTCAAAAAATGCAGGGCTTTCTTTAATTACTCGTGTATAAAGAAGTATTCGCCCATCGAACCTTCCTGCTCGTTGCCGGGTTTGGTAAGCAGGGTTTTCAAATCTCCCGACATCTGCTCTGACGTCATTGCCGTAGTGTCGCTTGCGCCAGGCGTAGTGTTTTCGCTTAAAGTAGAATACCAGCCGTCAGTTACGGCGAAAGTTATCGAAGGGATGCTTCTGCTGTTGTAGAAAGCATTTCCGCCAAAGAACTTAAAGTTTTCGCCAAATTCTACGGGAGCGGCTATGTTTACGCAGTAGTAGAATGCTTCTTTGCCAAGATATTCAAGATTCTTGGGGAAGTTAGCTATTGTGATATAGAACGAACCCCAGAATGCGTTTGCTTCGATGCGAGTTATGGAATCGGGGAAATATAAATCTTTTATTGCCGTGCAGTCAAAGAACGAACCGTCGCCTATCCACGTCATTCCATCCGGAAGAATTACCGTTTCAAGCTCGTGATTTTCGCGAAGGAAACCTTTGGGAATACCGGTTTGTCCTGCAGGGAATTTTACCAGTTTGAAACCGCATGCCTGGAATGCTTCTTCGCCCGAAAGAGGGTCGAAAGGTCCGCCGAACGTTACATCGGTCAGCTGAGCATCGCCAGAGAAAGCTTTTTTGCCTATTGTGGTTACCGTGGAAGGTATGGACACGCTGCGGATAACGCATTTTACAGTGCCCGCATCCAGATTTTCCTGATTATATCCGCTGAAAGCCTGTTCGCCTATCTCCGTTACGGGCAAACCCTGATATACGGTAGCTATTTCAAAGTGCGAATCGGTAGCCGAATCCTTGGGACCTATAGCTATGTAGGACTCGCCGTCATCTGAAAGCATATAATCTATATTATCCGTACCGCCTACAGTTATTTTCTGTGCTTCAATCTGCTCGCCGAGGCGCTTTACTTCCTCTTCGGCCTCTTTAAGCTTCTTTTCAGTTTCGGTCAGCTGATTTGTAAGTTCCTCTATCTTGGCTGCGCTTTCGTCGTTTCCGCCGCTCGAATTGCACGCGCCCATAACGGATACGGTGAATATCATCGTAGCCAGCAGCAACATAGTCATCATGACCTTAAATGCCTTTTTCATTACCTTTCCTCCTGATCATAAATGTTTATTTGCAAAAGCTTCAAGCTTTTTGCCCGGAACCATAAATACCGATACGCCGACGGAACGGCTTTTTGCGCTGAACTTATTGTTAAGCCGCAAAAGCCAATTTACCGCCCTGCCTTCTACCCGTAGTTTAAGCACCCTTCAACCGTTTTGTCAATATGGTTTTCGCAACTCAAGATTAAACCAGCGTAAGTCAAGAAAAAATCAGAAACTTGCCGACACATTGCATGGATTTGCGTAAAATATCGCGCTTTACCCCATTTTTGCCCATATTTCAACAAAAAAAGCCGCAATGCAACAATGCACCGCGGCTGTAAAATTCAAATAACGGAAGTTAAAAAAAACAGCGGCATACCGTGCTTGCAGTCATACGTTAAAGAAAAGTATGTTCACGCTGAAAACTCCGTTTTCAGTGGATACGACAAATTCGCCGGCATAGCGTTCGACTATCTCGCGCATGCTTATCATGCCGAAGCCGTGATACCCGTCAGGCGCGCAGGTGCTGTGCGGAAGGCCGTCTACAAACGTCAGTTCGCCTTCGTACCAGTTGCGTATATTCACCGAGGTCATGCTGTCCTTGCGCTTGATGGAAATGGAAATAATCTGTTTGCCTTTTTCCAGCGAAGACACCGCGCGCATAGCGTTATCTATAGCGTTTCCGAAAAGGTTGTACACATCTGAATCTTTCATGAAACGTAAAGGTATGGTGTTATATACGCAAGTAAGGCGTATACCCTGAGCCATGCATAAAAGGCTTTTTTCCGTCAGTATTATGTCGAGCGCGTCGTTGCCGGTCTTGAAAGACGCGTCGTATATGGATACCACGTCCGCAATTTCGGTGAGCACGTCTTTATCTATTACATTCTTGCCCATTGAACGTATCTGATGTTTAAGGTCGTGACACTTCAGATTTATAAGGCGCACATTTTCCTGCGAAAGGGCGTACTGCTCTTCCTCCACCCTTCTGAGGCGCTTTTCGATGTCGAGGTCGCGTTCAAGATTTCTGAATCGGAGCAGCTTGAACTGTATGTACATTATAAGGCATGAGCAGAACACGTTGCTTACCGAAAGCATTATAAGCGCATTTCTGTTATACGGATTGTAGCAGGTATAAGTAACTATGGAACTGAGCACTATGTTTGAAAGACTTATGATTATAACGACTACAAGCAGAGTCATATTTTCCAAGTCTATAGACATGTTCTTGCTTATTTTTCTGCCGAAAACAAGATACATGAGAAAGTAGGTAAAGAAATGACAGCCCATAAACACGGTGAAAGATGTCGCGTTATCGAAAAATGTAAGCGTACCGCTGGAAACATACACCGAAGCTGAGGGGTCAAAATAGAACGCATTGCTTATAATATCGTAAATCTGAAAAGCCACATGCTGTACTCCGTAGCCGGCAAAAGCGCAGAAAAGTATGCCCTTCCAGCTTTCATTGAAGCAGAATTTCATAAGCGGTATGGTAACCGCAACCATCATTAAAAACATGAAAGCGTTGTAAAAGGCATCGTAGCTTATGATGGGCACAAGAAAGCTGAAGCGGATGGAAATCAATACAGAAAGCCCCAGCCGAAGAGGAAAATACTGTTTGCGCTTCAGCTTAAGGCAGAACAGCGCCTCGGCGGCAAGCAGTTCAATCATAAAAATCGGGCGATACCAGAAAAGTTGCGATGAAGGATTGTACCACAACATTAAAATGCCCGGCATTATAAATTACCCCCGAAGTATTTTGCAAGCTTCTGCACAAATTGCTTGCGCTTTGACTGGCTTATCTGCAGTTTTTCGCCCGTGGTAAGTTCAAGTTCAAACCCCTTTACCCCGGCAACATACGAAAGGTTTACTATATAGCAGGCATTGCACCTTGCAAACATATTGAACGACAACGTCTTTTCCAACTGTTTCAAAGAACCGTATATAGTAAGCTTTTTCCCGTCTTTAATGCGGAAATTAAGGTAATGGTTGGTAACCTCCACGTAGATTAAATCTTTGCGGCTCAGCCAGTGCTGTTCACCGTTTGCAACTATTTTTATCTTATCGCGACCGTCCGTCAGACTTTTGAATGCTTTGTCTATTTTAAGACGGAATTCATAGTAATCGACGGGTTTTACAATGTAATTGAAAGCGTTTACTTCGTATCCCTCGACGGCAAATTTTGCCATAGTAGTAACGAATATAAGCATAACTTCCGTATCTACAAGCCGCAGTTTATGCGCGGCGGTCATTCCGTCCGTACCTTTCATGCAGATATCCATGAACACTATGTCGGCATCTCTGTCATACTCTTTAAGAAAAGCGTCTGCCGAAGGAAAGGTTACAATATCCGCATCCACCCCTTCATCGGAACAGTAACGTCCGATATACCCCACCAGCATTTTGCTGCACTCTTCTTCATCTTCCACAACGATAATTTTAAATCGTTGCACCGTCAACCCCCTCCTTATAATGCAATGTCTTTTTAAACGCCCCCATTATATCAGCCATTTCCGTGTTTGGCAATACCCGAAAAAAAATATTTTTTCAGTCAAACGGCAAAGCGAAACTATTCAGCCGTGCTTATGCTTATATTAAAACTGTAAAATAAATTTAGGACGACAACGCAAAAAATAAGTATTTTTTTATCGATAATATCTATATGCTTTATATAATTGATGCCGACATATGCTTGATTTAATGCATTTTTGCGTAGCCCGTATTTTACGCAGTCTGCACATTAATTTTGTACAGCTGTCCAACCGTTTAACTGCCGTACTTCATAATAAGCTTAAAACAATTGTTTTTAGATAACATAAAAAAGTAAAAAGGTCGTAAGCTTGCGCTTACGACCTTAAACCATATTATTTTCTTTTCAACACCGCAAGGGTTTCTGTATGGCGAGTCTGGGGGAACATGTCGTAGGGGCGGATATACTCAATTGAATACGCGCTCGTTGCGGCATAGTCGGGGTTCTTTTTTAAAATCCCTCCTTCTTCTTTAAGCGCGCCCAGAAGTATTCCCAAATCTCTTGCAAGCGTTGCGGGGTTGCAGGATACAAGTATTACCTTGTCCGCGCCGCTGTCCCTTACCGCCTCTACCGCGGAACGCTCCATGCCCTTTCTGGGCGGGTCGCAGACTATTACGCGCCGCTCGCCCGAAGTTTTTGCAAAAACGGACGAAAGCTCTTCTTCGACCTTTCCGCATATATTGAACATTCTGCCAGAAAGTCCGTTCATTTCCTTAAGCTCGTCCGCACAGGCGGAAGCTTCGCTCACAATCTCTACGCCGTACGCCGCCTTGCAGCTTTGCGCAAGCAGTGCGGTGAGCATGCCTCCGCCGCTGTATAAATCTATGGCGACTGCGCCGCCGTCGGCGGCTTCTTCAACAATTTTTGAATATAAATCGGAACGCACTCCGTCATTGACCTGCAAAAATGTATTTGCGCCCGCGCGGAACTTTATGCCCATATCTTCCGACTCAAAAAAGCCGTCGCCGCGCACCGTGCGCCAGTCGTCGCTGAATATGGCGTTGCCCTGCGATTTATTGACGTTAAGCAAAAGGGTTATTCTGCCAAGGCTTTTTTCAAGCATATCCGCAAGAGGGGAAGCGTTTACCGCCTTTGCCGCGACAAGCGCAACTATGTATCTGCCGCCCACTTCCCTTACGGCTATGCGACGGATATCGCCGCGGCGGGTAACTTCGTCGTAGCCCTTTAAGCCGCAAATTTCCATATACCTTTTTACGTCGGCAATCACCTGACTGCACCACTCTGACTGAATGGGGCAATCTTCGGCGGGGACTATTCTGTGGCTGCGCGCAGCGTAAAACCCGACGACCGTTTTGCCGTCTTTATCCGTGCCGACGGGCAGCACGAGCTTGTTGCGGTAGCGGTACTGCTGAGAACTTGCGTGTGCGGGAAGCACCTCCGCCTCTATCCCCGCTATTTTGCGCAGCGCGTTTTTAACGAGGTTTGTTTTGAAGTCAAGCTGGGAGGAATACTGCATATGCTGAAGCTGGCAACCGCCGCACTTTTCAAACAGCGGACAGGCTGGCTGCACCCTTTGCGGCGAAGCGTTTAAAATGCGTTCGCACTTGCCGTAAGCCGCGCCGCCCTTAACTGCAAGAATTTTTATTTCCGCGCTTTCGCCTTCTATACAATATGGCACAAAAACGGGAGTATTTTCGGCAATAAAAACGGCCTCGCCCTCCGTGCCGTAGCCCGTTGCAACCGAAGTATAAATCTGGTTTTTCTGCATAAAATTAAAGCCGCCCTCCGCGGCGAACCGCCGCGGAGGGCGGCTTTTTAATACCTGTTAAATAAGGCATATTGCCGCCGCAATTTATTTTATTTCACATTTTATTGCGCACACTATATGCGCTTTTTATTTACCACGCGGCACGTTACACGCCCGTGCATACATCTTTAAACTTACAAAAACTATTTTTTAATTTTGTAAACAAGCACGTTTATCCAGTGCTGAGCCTTCATCATGACGTAGTCGTACACCCACAGAAGGAGCGAGCCGAAAACTACGATAAACAGCCATATGTATTTGTTTACAAAGTCGAAAAATGCCGAATCGGACTGACCGGCGCCCAGAACTCCGCCGAAAACAAGAAGGTACATTACGTACAAAGTTACGTCGAACCAAACTATTTTTACGGCGAGCGCAATCCACTTGTTAACCCTGTACTTAACCTGAAAAGCGTTGAAAAGCGGATGCAGACCGAAGAACATTACAAAGGGAACCAGATCCCAGAATTTTATTGTAGCGCCGAACACCACGGCAAGCAGAACAGTGCCGAGATATGCGAGGAAATCGCCGAGGTAAAACTGTTTTGCAAGGGGCGCCATAAGCGCAATCTGCGCAATTATATAGCCGGTCGCCACAAGCACGTCGCTTGCAATGCCGAGGCTGAGCGCAACCACCGCCACCGCGCAGGATATGCCCGAAAGCGCAATCACGAACGAGGGCGAATACTTCTTTTTCTTGCCCTCGACGGGTTTCTGCCACAGCACAAACTTTTTGCCGCCCTTTTTGCGTTGCGCGCTCTGGCAAGACTGTGCGTTGTTTGCCCCTTCACCGTGCGAAGGCGCTTTTGCGGCGTCCGAAGCCTGTTCAGCAAAAAAATCGTCGTCAGAACTTTGAGTTGCAGAATTTTCCGCACACTTTTCCGCGCCGCCATCGACTTTTTCTGAACCGTTATCGGAGTTAGCCGCGCAGTTATCTGTTTTTTTCGCGCTCTCTTCCGAGACGATATCTGTTTTTTCTGCGCTTTCGCCGCACGCAAGCGACTTGTTTTGCTCTGTCAGCGCAGAGTTATTTTGATTTTTTTCGGGGAGGGAGCTGCCCTCGTCCTTTTGATTTTCAGAATTCATACTGCCCTACCTGCGGCGGACGGACGCAAATGCGCAGCCGGAAAAAGCTTATCTGCAGCAGTTGCAGAGCATATTGATGCACATATTCAGCGCGCAGCACTGTATGCACCACGAACAGAAATTGCCGCCCATCTGATCGTCGGGAGAGGACTGCATAGTCTGGCCTTCGTAAACGCCCTGATTGCCCGCGGGATTCTGCGCCTGCTGTGCGTTGCTTTTAAGACGCTCGTTAAGCTTGCGGTAAGCATCCTTGTACTTTTCGTTTTCGGGCTCGAGCTGCATGGCTATTTCAAGCTGTTTTTTGCTTTCGTTCATCCAGCTTTTTTTATAGAATACCACACTCTGAAGATAATGCCAGCGGCCGTTTCTTTCGTTGAACGAATCGAGCACGCGCTGCGCTTCCTGAATGTCGCCCGAGCGTATAAGCTCTTCGACCTTATCGAACGAAGTGCCGCCGCCAGAAGCGTTCTGATTTTCGGAAAGTTCGCTCATGAGCTCGTTATAAGCCACGTCGAGCTTTGTAAGCATGCGCGCGGCCTCGTTGCCCTCTTCGCCGTCCTTGAAACGGTCCTCAAGATATTTTGCGCGGAGCTTTGAGTAGGCGTCCTTGATTTCCTCTTCGGTTGCGCCTTCTGAAAGGCCTAAAAGTTCAAGATTGGACTTCTTCATGTTTTTTTCCTGTTCTCCCGTTTTCAGACCAGCCGAACATAACCTGGCGCGTTTTTAAAGGAATGCCGCGCAATATTATATTGTCGGTAAGGTCGTGATTGAAATGAAATTTAATTGCCGAAAGGTGCTGACGCATATCGGCAAACAGACTGTCGAATATAAAAAACAGTTCGTTTTTGCCCTTGTTTACCGCCGCTTGCAACGTCTTTTCGCCGTAGTTTAAGTAAAGCACGTTGTAACGGCCTTTTTTTACGTCTTTATCGTAATCGTCTAAAGCGTCAATGAGGTATACCCACTTGCCTATGGCGTACATAAGCGCGTCGGTATGCTCGGTAGCGTGTTCGCCGAGCGCGTAACGCGAAAGCTGCTGCATCATGAGCGCGGTGGGTTCGCAAGCCATATCTATCACCGAACAGCCCGCCTTTTCAAGCTCTGCCTGAGAGCGCATCTGTTCGGAAACTATCTCTGTAATGCGGGGGTGCTTTTTAACCACCTTTTTATACCCGCCGTTGTAAAGAAACCTGAGCGCGCCGCGCGCATCTTTATCCGCCTTGTCGTCGGAAAGTTTGAAGTATGCGAGCGCGGTATTGGCGCAGGCAAG
>NXNN01000200.1_pt1 | contig 10997 bp, 12 predicted proteins | sample 2041041 | NCBI WGS metagenome assembly NXNN01 (sample SAMN07660617, study PRJNA407663) | chicken gut metagenome | isolation source: caecum content treated with Lincosamide | host: Gallus gallus domesticus | place: Czech Republic: Brno | collected 2016 | reverse complement strand
GAAAGCGTAAAAAATCTCGGCGGCAACTGCTTTGCCTATGATGTGCATATTCACGCACTGCGCCTTTGCGAGCTGATGAATCACGGTGCACCGAAGATTATTATCGAGCATGAAGCGCGCTGTCTCATCGGCTGCATGGCGCTCAAGGACTATGCGGTTATATAAATTCCGAAAAGCCGGAACAGGAGGTGTAAACAATGAGAACCGTAAGGGAAATTCTAAAAGAATCCGATCCGCAGGAGATCGCCGATATTCTGCTGCGGCTGCATCTGAACACGCTGTTTGAGCAGGCCGAGCCGGAGGATACGGTTGCCGATATCAGGCGGCTTGTCGGCAAATGGACAAAACGGATAATCTCCAATATTCTGAACGCAGCGCCGCAGAAAAAGGGCTCGCCCTTTGTATTTTTCGCCGTTCCTGCGGCGGTGGACGGCTCCTGGTGGTTTGGCTACGGCGAGATTGAGGCGGCAATGTGCGAGCAAAGCGAGATTTTGCAGGACGAGCCGAATCCCGAAGCTTATAGCTGGATGGACCAAACTGACGCCGCCATTGCCGGTTCGCTGTTTGCCGAAACGCTTTTGATGGCGGAAAACCGAAGCGAAGTCCTGGCGCATATCCTTTGGGATCTCACCTGGTTCGGCGAGACCGACGAGGAGCGCAGGCGTTTTTATGACGGTCTTGAAAACGATGCGGACGATCCGGATGACGAAGAAGATGAAGAGGCAGAGCCCATTTCTGAACCAGAGAAGCAATTTGAGAAAGATATACATGACTTAATTCAGTCATTTATTGACAGAGAGAGCGAACTGGAAGAAGACGAGGACGATGATTTTGACTGGAAGGCGGAGTTTGAGCGTTTTCGGGCAGAGCGGGAAGCCCGCCGGGACGAAAAAGAGGAGAAACTGAAGCGGGCGGTCGATAAAGCGGAGCATGCGCGCTATGCATACTGCTTTCAAAGAGAGGTAAGGCTGGTAAAAGCGCTGCTGGAGGAACATACGGCACAAAAAAGCGGCGCTGAATGATCAGCGCCGCTTTAAGGTCTAACCGCTTAGCTTTTCCGGCGGTTATTCCTGCACCTTGTATATTTCGATATTTTTGAGTTTTTTCTGTAAATCCGCTATTTTTTCGTTGATCGTTTTGTTTCTGTATTCCGCTTTTTTCGTTTTTATCTTTGTATTATCCAAATCTTCAAATGACAAAAATTGATTATAAACGCCCTCAGCGGCCAACTCAATCTGCATGTATTTCCAAACGAAAAATTCTGCCTGCAGCGGTGTGCAACCTTTCAAATGTTTTGTGGCGGTATTTTTCTCCACATATTTATTAAAATATTCAAAAATGGCGTTCTGAATATCTTTGTATCCGTAATAGGGCTTACCGTCAGAAGTCAAAAAACCAGGACACTCTTCGTAATTCATCTTGCTCCAGCTGGGTATTCTTGTGCTGCAAAGTGTTTCTGCTTTTTTCTTTTTGCAATCGTTATTTTCAGCATCTTTGCTGCACAACCAAGCCTGTGTCCGCTTCACCCATTCCAATATAATGGAGTCCAGCGGCATATGGCAATGCTCAAAATACTTTTCGAACTTGTCCTCTTTTATCTCGTTATGTTGCAGACAATAAGCGTTTTTGAAGGTCATATTGACAATTTTCTGCGCCTTGCCGTATTTAAGACCGCTCTGATATTTTGGTCCAATCACGGCTAAAAATTCTTCGCACATCTCCTTGTGCCATTGATCGAAGCTTGTTTCATCCATATATTGATTATCTGACTTTGGCACCGGAAAAAAATAATCCATAAACCGCTCCACGAAAGATTTTTTGCCCGGAACGCTGCTCTCGCAAAGCGCGTTATATTTTTCATCCACGCCAAAAGGCTGGCCTTTGTATTCAGTTTTTAACCGTTCCGTCCTGTCCGTAAAATCACGGAGGGCGCGTTTGATGGCGATACCTATTCCATCTTTATCAAAGTAAAATTGTTTTGTTTCCTTTTTCGATTTGTCTTTCTCGTCTTTACAATCGAATTTCCCATCCCAAAATTCCGATTTCAGTTTTTCCAGGTCTACCATCTTCTTACCCCTTTCGACAAATTATACTTCTATTATATTCTGCAAATCTCCCGGTTTCAACATAATATTGTAAAAATATTGTAAAATTTAGGAGGACAAACACATGGACATCTACCGTTTTCTGGATTCCAAAGACATCCGCGCGCACCTGCAAAGGCTGCGGTACGGTTTTACGCTGCCGGAGGCGGCATTCCTTGTCTGGCAGTGCGCGACTGCGGCGCTTTCGAAAAAGCATGACGCATGGCGGGAGCTCATTCAGACCATGCCCGACTGCCGGATGGAACGGCGGCGCAATATGTGTGAAATTCAAAGCATGCACGGCTTCCTGCAGGAGTATATAGAGCTGGAAGAAAAGCTGCTGCGGGATTTCCATCGGGAATCGGACGCCGTATATTTTTATTCTGTATTGCTAAAGGACGAACATTTTCCCGACGGCTTTTCGGAAAGCGAAAAATATGAGCGCGCTTTCCCGACCTTTTCACACTGCCTTGCCGCAGTAAAAGAGGAAATATGCGATTATGGCGCGGAGGATATCCTGCATGTCCACATGAAAAGGCAGCTTCTTTCCAAACCGAACCGCTCTATGTCGGTCTGCCTGAACAACAGGCTGGAGGTTATGGATATTGACGCCTTTCGCAGTCCGCTCACAAAGCGTGAGCAGGAGCTGCTCGGCGCTTTTGAGGGGATGTGGTTTGCCTTCCCGACGCCCTTTAAGCGTGGCGACCTTGTATGCCAAAAGCACAGTCTGAAAGCGTGGCGCTTTCCGCAAAACGCCTGTTATGTACTGGATTCCATTGCCGCCTGGACAAACAGGGAAATGCAGGAAAACGGTTTTTGGAGGAGCCGTTCCGATACGCAGGATATGGACCGCTTACACCAAATACTTTTGAAAGACGGCGATGTGACGGATATGTCCTTTTCGGCGTACAGCGTGGAAGACGGACAAATCATTTTTGACAATGTGGGCTGGTATCTGTCCCTGGAACGGTTCAACGGCACGCTCACCGGGGAACAGCGGGCGCTGTATCCGCTGCGCGATTTGCTGAACGGAAAGATCCGGCCGAATATGTTTCTGGACGCCCTGCGCGTACTGCGGGCGGACGAAGAAGCAAAAAATACGGCCGGGATTCGGGAAAACCTGCTGTACCATAAGGATATGTCTTATATTTCGGCAGAAAATGCAGGAAAGGAAGCCGGTGAAAAGGAGGAAACGCTATGAATGTATACCACTTTATCAACTCAAAGGATATTCGGGAGCATCTTGAATCCATAAAATATCCGTTCGGCTCGTTGGAGGCGGCGTGGATTATCTACCAATGCCGCTTTGCATCGCTTGAAGAAAAGCACGCCGCATGGCGGGAGCTTATTCGGACGATGCCCGACTGCGCAATCGAGGAACGCCCCAACACCGAGGCGCACGACAGCCTGCACTGCTTTCTTGCCGCGTATATGGAGCGGGAGACAAAGCTGCTGCATGCGTTTTGCGAAAACGACGGCGGTATTTATCGTTGGACGGAGTGTCAGGAGGACGGCCTGCGGTTCGAGCATCCGGGTATCTATACCGACTATGCGAAATGCTGCGACCGGATCAGCCGGGAGATCGGCGACAACGAGGACGGGGAGATTGCAGGCTATCTTGTTACAAAAACATATCCCGACGCAGAGGAGCCCTGCATGCAATCGGAGCTTTCCGGCGAGGGGGAGCTCCTCTCCGTCCGGGAGAGCCAAGCCGGACCCGACCCTTTTGAGGGGCTGTTTTTCGTTTTCCCCACGCCGTTTCAAAAGGGCGATATCGTCTGGGAGCCGAACACGCAGGGCTACTGCAAGGGGCCGTTTGTCCTGACCGGGGTTTCCGGCGAGGCAGAGGCGCCCGGCCACCGGCGGGGCGGCGATAATTCGGATATGACCGCATGGGGGTATTTTCAGGATGAAAGCGGGAATATTTACCATGAGACCATGTGGAATTACATGAATCTGGAATATTACCGCGGGCCGCTCACCGGCAAACGGCGCGTTCTGCGTGCGCTCGGAAACTGCCTGAAGGGTGAAATTGACGAAGGGCTGTTCGCACGTGCCTATCACGCGATTTTGACCGAGGAATACGCCGGAAGCCTTGTGCCGCGCGACATTACCAAAGAGGGTATGACGCTGGCCGCGCTCTGCGAACCGGAGCCGGTCCGGCTCTGGCTGGACGATCTGCGAAAAGCGCCTCCCGGGTACAAGTGGTGCACAAGCGTCAATGCGGCAATCCGCTGTATTGAGCTGTGCGAAAAGGCCGGATGTCCTATCGAGCTTATCGACTGTGACCATGATCTCGGCGACTATGCCAAGGACGGCGGCGACGGGATAAGGTTGATTGACTGGCTTGCAGAGCGGGGTACCTTTTACCGTATCGAACTGCACACGATGAACCCGGTCGGGCGGGAAAATATGCAGAGAGAAATTGACCGATACTGGCCGGCAAGGAGGGAAAAAGAAGGATGAAGCAATTTCTCGATGAACCTAAAATCAACGGAGCGAATGATACCGGCGGATGGCTGACCGGGCGGGAAAAATCCGATGTATTGCGAGCCTTTCTGCCCTCTGATGCTATGCGGCGACACCTTGCCGGTGTGCCGCTCACAAAAAAGCAAATTTCCGGGCTTATTTGCGGCGCACCCGTCCCGTTGACGGATAAGCTGCATTGGATGAAATATTTGGCCGCAAAGGAAAACCTGTTTCCCGATCGTCCGTCAGAGAGTCTGTCTCTGCGGGAGCAGTCAGCCGCCGGCCCGGCGGCGCGGCAGACGGTTGAGGCTTCCTTTTCGTATCAGGCAAAGCAGATAAAGCTGGCTTTAGAGGAACTGGAAACGGGCGCCGAAGCGGTTTTTCTGCTGGTTGAGGCCTGGCACGATGAGGAGCTCGACGACCGGAAAATTTCTGCGGGCACGCCGTTTTTCAATGCGGACGACGCCTTGGAATATATCCGGTATGATATGGACAGCGCCGGTGATGATTACAGTCATCTTTGCTGGTACGAGCTTCAAAAATGGAAGCCGTCAACAGACCCGGTGAGCGGAAAAGCCTCCTACGTCCACAGCTATACCTATTATTTTCTCAAAGACCGCGCGTGCTTTTTTGAAAAGCTGGAAGAAACACGGGAACCATATCTGTTTCTGCCGGAATCCCGGCGGTATTCCGAAGACGGACAGCATCTGAATCTGCCCGTCCCGTTTTGCGCCGGTGATATTGTATGCGTGGACTGCCGGCCGTTTCAGCCGGAGCGCCCCGCTGTGCTGCTGGAAGTCGGGGACAATACGGACTGCTGCTGCGTGCAGGCACTTTGCCGCGGCCAAAACGGCACTTGGACGATCGGCGCGCTCAAGCACGGGAACCTGTTTTCAAACGCAACCGGCTTTCTTTCGCCTCTTTACCGTTTGGAAGTATGCCCGAAACCTCTGCCGGAAAGCGACTGCCTGCTTCAAAATATACAGGATTTTATCGCAGGCGACGAGAAACGCGGTAGGCTTCTTTGGGAAAGGCTGCGCCGTTTGGACACGCGCACGGATTCTGAAATTCGGTTGGTGCTGGCGGACTGAGTCACTGTGTACCGAGCTTACAGCCAAACGCAGCAGCCCGATATATATGGGTATTAGGGCAGCGCCCTAACGGGAAACACTGTTTTACGACTGTGGGAGTACATACAATCTGCTCGCTGCACGGATACAGAAAAACGGAGAAAGCGGTTTTACGGGCCATTCGTCTCATCTATGGTGCCAGCAGAAGGCGGTAATCGGCTATCTAAAAAACGAAATCGTTTTACTTATTATGAACAGCCCATCGGAATTCCTGTCCGGAAATCCAATGGGCTGTTTTCTTTCACGCCGACGAGTTTATAGTGATTTATACCGCCACCTCGGTAATGGTTGTGCTTTCCGTCAAAGCGCGGATATCGGAATAGAGAAGCGTTTCTTTTTCAATCAGAGCCGCAGTAACCCTCTCAAGAAATTCTCTGTTTTTCAGAAGAATGTCTTTGGCAATCCGCATATACCGCTCGAGTTCCGCATGAGTCACAGCCTCGCTGCGAGAGTTCATATTCTCGGAAGTTTCGGGAAAACTTCGTGTGGAAACATCAATCATTCCAAATCCAAGGGTAGCGTTCTCTGAAATACCGTCCCTGATATAATTGCAAGCCCGATAGATATCGCTCCGACAGCCGCTCGCGACGGTATCACAATAGTAGAGTTCAACAGCGGCCTTTCCCGCAAGAGATACAAGAACATAATAAGGTCTTCTGGAAAGCTCCTTACACCGGTGAATAAATCCTCCCGTAGAATCCCTGCCGGTAGAACGCAGAGAGGCAAGTCCTACACTTCCCGGGCAAAGAACTTCCGAAACGACAAGATGACCGGCTTCGTGAAGCGCGGTTTTTTTTATGTCTTCTGCGGAAGCTTTTGTATAGTTGTCTGGTGAATCATAAATCATTCTTAAAACGGATTTTACAAGGTCTTCCATTTCGATATCGGTCTTTCTTTTATAGGCGGCGCTGATTGCCGCCTCATTAAGAATTGTTTCAAGCTCGGCACAGGAGCTATAGCTGATCATCTTTGAAAGATCTTCCATATTAACGGCTTCCGAGACTTTCTTGTCCGAGAGATAATGCGCAATGATTTTATTGGCATCCTTGTCAGTGGGACGCTTTACTTCGATTTTTCTGTCAAAGCGTCCTGAGCGCACAAGAGATTCGGGGAGTTTCCGCATTTCATTTGCTGTTGCAAGGACAAACACATCGCAGTTCTTTACCTCGTCGATACCTGACTGAACTGCTACATATTCTTCTGCGTCACGGTGATCGCTGTCCTCGTTGGCAAACTTGTCCATGTCATCAAGAAAAACGATGCAGGGGGCGGCGTTTTCTTTTGCCTTTTGGAAAGTTTCCGTAATATTACTTATAAAGTCGTCATTGCCCTTATTTCTCCGAACGACATAAGATTTAAGACCGCTTTCTTCTATAAAGCACTTTGCAATAAGGGTTTTGCCGAGTCCCGGATCACCGTATAACAAAATACCTTGCGGCAGCTTGGCTCCAAGAGCCTCATAACGCTCCTTATTATGCACCATATCGCAAATTTGCAGCAGTTCGTTTTTAATTGTTTCATAACCTATAACCTTATCAAATGCGCTCATACTCATTCCTCCAAATGATTTTCGGTTTCTTTTAAACATTAATGATACAACATGTTATTTTTTAAGACGCCTTTATCATGTTTTCTTGAGTATAACAGGCAGTTTCTGAAAATACAAATAAAATGGACTTTCGGAGAAAATTTATTTGCCGTTGCGTTATTTATCGTTTTTATGTTAATAGAGAACCAATGTGCGAATCACAGACAATATGTGTCCTGACTGTATTTCCGTGTGTTTTTATCAAATCCGTTATAAACATCCGCACCATCCACAGCGTCGGTATAACGCCCTTCCTGCCACAGCTTGTTCTGAAACCAAAGGAGAATTTGAATGAGAAATCTGCGCTCATTTTCCGAAAGAAAGAGATGATATTTCCGCCCTCTCATATGTAAATCCACTTGTTGTTCACGATTTCAGCAGCTCGGTTTCGGATACTGTTCGTCTTTTGTACCCACTCCATAGGGCGATTGGCTTTCAGTCTTTCCGTGATATTTTCCTGTTTAGAAAATGCGGATACAAGCGACCGAAACATCTGCTCCGCCTGCCGGTCTACCTCTGTCAATTGCTCGTTTAGCTTTCCGGCGGTCAGCAGATTGTAATACCGAATCCGGTGGCGCTGCTTCAAATATCGCCGGTATCGCTGTCCCCAAACTCCGATTTCAATTTCTTTTTCGGGCGGTATTTTCAGATTGGGCAGTTCATAATCGCCCTGCCGGGTATATGTGCCGCCTGTTTCTTCATAAATGCTTTTCATCACAAAAACCTCCTGCGTTTTTTGGTGCTTTTATTCTACAGAAGATTTTCAGGAAAAACCAATGTGCCGATTGCAGTTTTATCGGAATATGCAGAAAAAGAGTACGAACCCTTCGATTCGTACTCTCGTTTCCTTCCTGCAATGCCGGTTGCTGCGTGTTTTTCGAATACTGCCTTATGCACACCCGGCAAACGCGCAGGTGTTTTTCATTTTATGTATAGTATCTGTAGTTTGCAAAACGTTTCTTATCATGAAACGGCAAAACTTTCATGTAGAACCCATTTTTATCTGAACAGAACATAAAAATAAGTGTGCCCTATGGAATTCATTCTTGGATACTCGTTCTTTGCCACCGGCGATAACGGATCAGACGCCACGAGATCACTGCCGGATAGGGATATGCCGGACATGCTGCCACGCTGCGCTGTAAACGCCATATAACTGTAACTGGCGCTGTTGCTGAAATCCGTTTGCTGAGGCGGGCTGTTCAGGCAGTAAACGAACCCGAAAGTCGGCCTAAACGGGCAGTTTGTGACCACCGTTTGTTTCTGCTCGCCGTTTCCGAAATACACACCGTAATAATACGGCAGATCAAACTTTTCTCTGTCTTCCTCAGAAAGATGGCACTGCAGATCCGTCGTGTGTTCAGACGCAAATGCGTCTATCTTTTCATTATCTGAATTAAAATCGGTCCTTTGCGGCTTATCACTGCCAAGCCAGCTTGAAAGACCCAGATAAGACGTTTTGTTTGTTGCACTCATTCTATGATAACCTTACCTTTCTGCGCAATTTTACATTCAGCCGGCAGATGCCGTCTGTTCCGCCTCGCCGCCTATTTTTTCCCAAACAGAAAACGGCAGTTTCAGGCGGTCCGATTCAAACCACCTGTAATCCAAAGAATCCAGAAAATCAAAGGTCAGCCCCGCGCCCGTAAACTGCGGCGCAAAAAAAGCAGGATAATCGTTATTATAAAGATCGGAAAACGCGGCAAGCGTTTCCTGATTAACCGGTGAAACATGCACCTTTTCCTGCAAATTTTCCACTGTATAATGATATCCGGGCGTACCGATCTCCTTTTCCCGAAATTCCTGCCGGCTCATAAAAAAGAATCCTTCGGAAAGGCGGCGGATAATATTTTCTTTCGTCTCCTGCTGCGTTGCCCCTCGATCCATATTCAAAAGATCACAGTACATCAAGATGCCCTCTTCGCCCATCGTATCCGTAAAAACTTCCGAAAGCGCCTGCTCCGCCCTGCCCAGCGCGGCAGAGACCGCAGCGGCATACGCTTTCAGTTCCGCGCGATCCCGGCTGTCCTCTGCTCCGCTGAGGCCTACGGTATCAAAAAGCGAAAAAAGCCTGCTGTATACCCCGCTATTCATATACATCCACCTGCACATCTTTCAAAACAAGATATTCCCCGGTGCGGCATGCCACAATGCCCTCATAAGAGGGATCTGCCGAGATTTCCGTAAACGCCGCGCCGCTGATACCGCTGACCGCCGCTGCAATGGACGAAACGGGAATCTCCCTGCCGATACGCTGCGCCGAGCAGACTTCCCGGATCCGGGCTTCCGCCTCTTGCGCCAACCGTTCCTTATCCGCGCCCCGCATTGCCCGCACCGCAGCATAAACGGAAAATTCACTTTTCTGAGACAACGCCACGGCATAACCGGTGCCGCAGACTTCAAGTATACCAAGTTTATCGTAGATCTGTTCCAAAACATAAGGGCTCGGGAAATCGCCGTTTTCCGTGCGTACAAACAGCGTATACTCGTTAAATTCCGGATCCATAATAAAAAGCGCGTCTGTAATGGTGTCTATCGTAAGCACGATCTCTGCAAAAGACTTGGGATTCACGCCGTTGCTCACCGTATGATAGGAATCAACCACCCTGCTCCTGAGCGCCTCATCCGTTTCCCGATCTGCCCCGCCCGAAAACGCGGTTTCATTGGTTACGGAAGAAACAGATGCCGGCGGATTCACCAAAACGGTTACACTGCCCGGTTCTGCATTGAACGCACTGCCCGCGGAAAGCGCCGTTGCCGCCGCCTGCACAGAAAGACTGCCGGCGGGTATAACGGCGGTTTCCTCCGTTGCAAACTGAATGAGCGGTTTGCCTTTCACCGAACAAACCGTGCCTTTCGGGATTTCCACATTGTTTTCCAGCTCCTGCGGCACGGAAAAGGTAAGCGTTCCTTTTGCGCTTGCCGCATTCTTGCGTTTTATACTGCGCATTGCGGCATGCCGGTCCAGATATTCGCCCGTGGCAGTCTGCGCAAACGCCTGCTTTAAGGCAAAAGCGGCAGTGGTGCAGGCGGCGTAAATTTCGCTTGCCACGGCTTTAAACCGCAATTCCGTTTCTGGGTTATCTTTCGCGTATTCTCCGCTCTCATTAAAAAATTCCGTTTCCATGGATTCCAAAATCTCATCATAAGTTATACTCAAACCGAAATGCTCACCAGCCTTTCTGCGCCGTTTATCAAAACCGTGATTGCATAGCCGGTTTCCGTTTTCTCAGCGCAGACGGGAAACATGCCGTTTTCGCCGCACAGTGCCTGCGCTGCGGCGCAAAGCGCATAAAGATTTTCCGGCTTTTTTGTAATTTTATAAAGATTGCTGCCGTAATCGCACTGCGGATAGAAATCACCCCTGTGCGTTTTCAGTGCCCTTGCCGTGTTTGCAAGCAAAAAAGATTCATATTCGTTTTCACTGTTAAAAACCGGCATATCTGTCACCCCTTTTCAAATTTTCCGTCCCTGTTGATCACAAGGGAATTAATGACCACACTGCCGTCATTTTTAAGCAGGATTCTTGCGCCGCCGAGCGACCTGATCTCAACCTCGCCCTGCGCAAGACCCTGCGTTTTCATTTTGGAGCCCGCCACCGCCGCGCCGGATGCACTGTTTACGATCAAAACCTCTTCCCCCACCGGCAGACGAAAAGAATAACCGTAAGGCGAAAAGCATTCTGAAGTTCTGGACGGCAGCGATGAATTCGCCTCTGTAATATTC
>NXNN01000196.1_pt1 | contig 11076 bp, 14 predicted proteins | sample 2041041 | NCBI WGS metagenome assembly NXNN01 (sample SAMN07660617, study PRJNA407663) | chicken gut metagenome | isolation source: caecum content treated with Lincosamide | host: Gallus gallus domesticus | place: Czech Republic: Brno | collected 2016 | reverse complement strand
GTGCTGCTGGTCAACTACCAGAACATTGCTCTGGGTGTGGCTGCCTTTTTGGCGGCGCGGCTGTTCCATGCCGGTCCCCGCAGCCTGGAAAGCGGTGTGCTCTGTCTGGTGCTGTGTGCTCTGGCCTGTCTGCCCATGTACCGTCTCTTCCGCTACGCCGCCCGGCAGGTCTACCGCATCGACGCACCCAAGCTGTGGCGGGTCATCTGGCTGCTGCCCGCCGTCACCAGCGGGATCGTCACCGTATTTACCGGCAGTTTTGATGCGCAGTTGGTGGGGACCTGGCGGTTCCTGCTGGCCCGGACCAGCCTTCTGCTCTGTGTTGTGCTGGTCTACTGGGTGCTGCTGAATGCACTGGACGGCATCCAAAAACAGGCCGTCCTCCAGGAACAGTTGAATTTTGAAACCCATCTGCTGGAGCTCCAGATGGAGGAGGAGGAAAAGCGCGGCCTGCTCCTGATGGAGACCGCCCGGCAGACCCGGCAGATGCGCCACGACCTGCGCCACCATCTGACAGCGATCCGAGCCATGGCCGGGGACGAGAACCCCAAACTGGCCGCCTACATCTCCCAACTGCTCCGGGACATCCCCACCGCCGTCCGGGACTACTGCGAAAACCCCACCGTCAACGCGGTGGTGTCCCACTATGCCGCCCGCTGCCGGCAGGAGGGCATCGCCTTTACCGCCCGGCTGACCGTCCCCGCGCAGAACCCAGCCATGGATGACCGCGCCCTGTGCGTGGTGTTCGCCAATCTGCTGGAAAACGGGGTGGAAGCCTGCGGACGCATGGCCGGAGGCGAGAAATTTATCCGGCTGAACAGTTCCCTGGAGTACGGCGTCCTGACCATCACCATGGACAACAGCTTTGACGGCCAGGCGCGGCAGGAGGGCGGGAAGTTCCTCTCCAGCAAGCGGGCGGGCGCCCCCGGCGTGGGCCTCAGCTCCATCCGGGCCGTGGCAAAGACCCACCAGGGCGACGCCCGGTTTGAGGCACAAGGAACTACTTTCCTGTCCTCCGTGTATGTGAAGCTGTAAATGGAGGACGTAGGCCAGCAATGTTTCGGGATATCCTTTTGGACATTCCGAAACGCTGGTTGGGAGGACCCAAGCCCCCGGACCGGGCCGCTTCTGCGCCCGGTCGAACACGCTTTCCGGCGTGGCTTTCCGGCTCCCGTTGGTCGCCTGTTTCTGCACATCCGCGCAGAAAAAAAGAATGGCCGTAGGGTGGTGTTTGGCTGATTCCAAACGCCGCCCCACGGCCATTTTCTGATTGACAGCATCATACGTTCTGCGTACAATAAAATATAAAGGCAGGCAACGGCGTGTGTCCGCCAAAGCGTTGAAGTAAGGGAGTGTGCCGGAACGCATTGCCTTATGGAGCTTTCAGGAGGGGTTGTGCGGTGAAACCTCAAGCCGGTGTAGGCCGCAGGCTGAAAGAAAATGCACAGACAGGGGTCTGCTGCGAGGCAGGCCCCTGTACTTATCCAGAAAGGTGGGCGGATGATATTGCCGCGTAAAGAAAATAAAGAACAGGCCATCCGCTCCAGTGCAGCGGAATACCTGACCTATGTTGCCTCGGTCGGTGACCAGCAGGACAGCCTTGAAATGCGCTATGAAGATGAAAATATCTGGCTGACCCAAAAGATGATGGCTACGCTGTATGGCGTAAGTGTTTCGACCATCAACGAGCATATCAAGAAAGTATTTTTGGACAGTGAATTGGAAGAAGATTCAGTTATTCGGAAATTCCGAATAACTGCTGCCGATGGGAAAAGCTACAACACGAATCATTACAACCTGCAAATGATTATCGCCGTCGGCTTCAAGGTTAACAATGAGCGTGCGGTGCAGTTCCGCAAGTGGGCCAACCAGATTGTAAAGGACTATACCATCAAGGGCTGGGTTATGGACGATGAGCGTCTGAAAAACGGCGGCTCCACACTGACGGTAGAATACTTTGACCGCCTGCTGGAGCAGATTAGGGAAATCCGCTTGTCAGAGCGCCGATTCTACCAAAAGATAACAGATATTTATGCCACCGCGCTGGACTATGACCGGACGGCAAAGACCACAAAGCAATTTTTCGCAAAGGTGCAGAATAAGATGCACTATGCCGTCCATGGGCACACCGCAGCAGAGTTGATTTATGAGCGGGCAGATGCAGAGAAACCGCACATGGGCCTGACCTCCTGGGCGGCGGCTCCGGATGGGAAAATTGTCAAAAGCGATGTCAGCGTTGCCAAGAATTATTTGCAGGAACAGGAGCTGCGTTCTCTGGAGCGGATTGTGTCGGCCTACTTGGATTTGGCTGAGGATCGCGCAGAGCGCCATATCCCCATGACCATGGAGGACTGGAGCCAACGGCTGGACCTGTTCCTGATGGCAGATGACCGGGAGATATTGCAGGATGCCGGGAAAATTACCGCAGAAATCGCGAGGGCAAAAGCGGAATGTGAATTTGAAAAGTACCGTGTCATTCAGGATCGGCTCTTTCAGTCAGACTATGACCGTTATCTATTGGAATTAGAAGCCCAGGCAGAAGGAACGCAGGAAGCAAATCTCATAGACAAAGGAAAAAGCGAGGGAGAGTGATGGGCTATACTGCTCATCACTCTCCCTCATTGGCTTCATTTTAATCAAAATTATGAAAAAGGCCCCTTGCCATGAGGCAAGGGGCCACCATGAGGCAAGGGGCCAAAACTTGTTCACGGCGTATTTATGGTCCGTATCGCCGGAAGCGAGCCACTTATTGGGTAGATACCTACCCGCTACTATTTATGATACGCAGGAATGTGAACTATGTCAATGAGAAAAGAAATCCTAACGGTTCATTTCTGTACCGCGCACTGCTTCTTGTTCCAGCCCCAAAATCCGATCCACATTTTGCTTTGCCGTGCGAATGGTAATCATCTCCTGCCGCAGCGCCTTGTAGCTCTCATACTCAGCCTGCTTTTCCGCCAGCAGGGCGGCGTACTCTTTGGAGAGCTGCGCAACCTTGGGGATGGGCTTGCCGCCCAAGGCGTCAAAGGCTTTCTTGGCCGCTTCGTGCTGGGCGATCTCCTCAGCATGGGCGGCGCGGAACTCCTTCTTGTGCCTGGACTTCTTGTAGGCGGCGTAGACCTCCCGCGTTTTGGCGTATCTGGCTGCGCTGAGGCGCTTACTTGGGAGCCTCCTTGAGTTTGGATGTAAAGCATCGCTTGGATGGCCTATTCGTGCCCGCGGCAGGTGCAACCGCCTCCGAATCCGCTCTCGGCTCCTGCTGTGCCGGCCCGGCTGTTATTTCGCTGTCCAGGCAGCAGAGAAGGCAATCTCCCACATGCTCGCATTCCCAAAACGCGAACTCCCGAAAAACCGCGTCAAAGGCATACTGACGAAGAGTTCCGACGCATTCGTCCGGATCGATCCGCTGTCCGGTGATGGCCTCATACCGCACCACAGAAATGGCTTGGGGTCGGCCATAGCCGTCCGCGGTCACCAGGACGCCGCGCTGTTTGGCCCTGCAGGGATGGCTGCAGAAACCGCAGGGAACATAGAGCGTATTCCGCCAGTTCCCGCTGCAATTTCTCAGGAAATCAAAAATCGAATATGTATTTGTACTCATAAAAAGCCCTCCTCCATTTTCGCGTTTGGATATGCACCGCCCCCAAAAGGACGTGTGCATGGATTTAGTGAATGGTTTCGTAAACAGCTGGCCAATGGGGGCAGATCAAGCCACCAGCCCTGGGCGGACCACCCGCTGGACTCCAGGCCGGCGAGATAGGCGTATGTCTCCGGAGCCGCCTCCTTCAGCTGTTTCATCTGCTCTTCGTGATCCCGATTCTGGATCCAGAACGCGAAGGCGTCGGCAAAATACTCATGGCTGTTGGTAGCCGAGTAGTCCCGCAGTACGGTATCGGCCGCAGACTGGCCCTCCGCTTTGTATAGCATCTCATGGTATACCGGGAAATCCAATGTCCAGTCCAGAAAGTGACCGAACTCATGGATGGTGGCAGACGGGTCAGACACATAGATCTCCCAGGTACTGTATGAGGCCACTCCGATACACGACATCCCCCGCTCCTGGCTAAAATCCCACAGGTAGTCAAAATCGATGACGTATTCCCAGCCTGTCTGCTCAAAAGTTTCCAGAATCGAGGCTGGGATCTTTTGAATTTCCACTAGGTACGGGTTGAGGTCGGCCCCCTCCTTGTTATATAAAAACACCGCCGTAGCCAACGGCGGCGCTTCTACCTCGTATTCGTTGGTCAAGAGCTGGTACAGCACCTGGGCCGCATCGCCCCGGGTCATCAGGTCCAGGGCGCCGCTCTCAGGCTGACACAGGCCACTCTCGATGCCGATTCGGAGGCCATTGTCGTAGGCCGAGAGTTTGGAGCCCCCAGGATACAGTGAATAGTCATAGACCGGGATATTAGCCGCCGCAAAGGCACTTTGCAGCAGGGCGCCCCAGCATATCCTGGAGTCCCGGCTCATCACAGCCGATTCCGTGACCCAGCCCTCCCTGTAGCACTGGCGGACACAGGCGTCGCCCAGCGATTCATAGGACGCGGTTGGCAAGGTATCCGGGAGGTATGCCCGACAGAGCATGACTGCCCACTGGCGCACGGTGATCAGGTCCTCGGGTGAATAGCAGTTGCCGCCGGTACCGGATGTAATCCCCTGCTCGGCCAGGTAGGTCACCGCCTCATAGCAGGCGGAGCCCGGCGGTACGTCGGAATAGCCGCCAGTCGCGGAGGCCGGAACCGAAAGCAGTACGGTCAGCAGCAGTGTGAGTAGGCATAGTGGTAGGATTTTCTTGTGCTTCATCATTTCAACATCTCCTGACTGGGAACCTAAAAGGAAACGGCGCTGACTGTTCTAGTCAGCGCCAAATAGGTTCCTCTCTCGTTCTGATCATCCGCAGGAAACCTCTGCGGACGCAGCTTCCCGTCAAGGGCCTGTTTCCTCGTCGGGAGGCCGCGTATGCGTCATTCCGCCATAGCCCGGCCAGTCGTCAAAGAACTCAATCCGATCAAACTGGACGCTCAGGGGCCGCACCTCGCCGTCCCCGGTGAGGGCAAGCTGGCGCACGGGATAGAACCGCGTCCCCTCCCCGTTGTCAATGGCGACAGAGACCCCCTCGCAGGGCACCGTACCCACGATAAAGTTCCGGCCCATTATAGCCTCCAGAACTCGTTCACAAGCGTAGTCCGTCTTGATCACGTTGCCGTTGTCAAGGTAAATGCTCAAGGCATAGTTCTTGTGCTGACGAACTCTGACAATGTGGTCCACGTTGATCAGGTTCGCCTCGACTTCAACAAATCTGCTCATTATTGACTCCTTTTCAGAATTTTGAACTCCGGGTGCCGGTCGGCGCGGCAAGATGCGGCGCACCGGCTCCGGCAGCCCAGGATAAGGGAAATACCGGCCGGGTGGGACGAGACGCCCTGCCAAGGCCGACGCGCTGGGAGAAACACCTTTTTCCGTGTGTATCGATGCAGATGCCCGCCCCAAACTCCTGATCCGGGAACTCCATAAAACCCATCGGGGGAAGTGCAGTAAAACTGCACTTCCCCCGGCCTTTTTCCCTCTTATGAAATTGGGCTCGAAACAGGCTGAAATGGGCCGCAGCGGCCTGTTTCGCAGTTTGGTCGCATACCGATGGTTCCCGCACGGGAAAAGGCTCATGTCACATAAAAATGAAACTCTTCCGCCAGTTGGCCGGATTGGAAGAAAAACAAGATCCCATAGGTTCCAAACCCATCATCCCAGGGGCCGCAGAGCGCACAGTCCTCTGTGTGTCCGTCCAGCCGCCACAGCTGCATGGACCGGAAATCTGACTCGGTCACCGAGCCGCGCGCGGCAAGGGTCCGCACCTCCTCTCGTGTCAGAGGCTGGGTCTTCAGATAGTGCCGAAACAGGTCATCGGGAAGGTCCAGGGCCTGCTGGTAAGTCAGCGGAAAGGCGCCGGTGGCCCAAAGGGCATTCCGTGCGGAAAATGTCTGCTGACTGGGCGTGGGGAACTGAAAGTCCAGGCACCTGCGGAACAGATCAACAGACGCGGAATTTGCCGGCGGCATGAGCGGATGCTCCAGGACTTTGCCGTCGCGTAAGAAGAACTCCAACCGCTCTCCAAATTGATCTTCCAAGACCAGAGCATTTGGACGGGACGGGTAGATGAGGCACAGGGAGGTGTCAAAGATCTCACGCAGATATTCCATTACCCGGAATTGCGCCGTGGTGCAGGGCTTATAGGTCATGTTTCGGTTCCTCCTCATCTTCTATGGCGATGTCAGTGCGGTATTCTCCGAGATCCTCCAGCGCGAGAATCGAATCTTCCGCAGGCAGGTCTTGGAGGTCAGCCCCGTCATGAGGCGGGGCGCGGTTCAACCGGCAGAAGATCCGGTATTGTCGCCCGATCCGCAGGTCCATCCGCTTATCCAATGTTACAGTCACATCCCGGCCATCCTGCAGCAGCAGGCGGACTTTCCGCTGACACCCGATGCCGGCGCGGCCAAGGGCTACGCAGGTGGCCTCTATCACCTGATAGCGCCGGCTCCGGACGGTGCGGTAATACTCCGCGCAGTGCAGGAGCGTGCAGAAGGTCAGCATCCCGCTGAGTATCAGCAGCACGCGATCCTCAAGCGCAAAAAACACAGCCAATCCCACCAGCAGGAATCCGATTCCGGCGGCGCCGGTGAGCAGCCACCGGCGCCGCAGCACAGCGGGCCATTCCTGAAACGCAAGCCGATCCATACGCTACACCCGCTCGAAGATGATCTGCTTGTGGAGGCACAGCCTGGCGACGGACCGCGTGACCGGCTCCCGGCTTTGCGAGGTGCGCATCAGATCCCCCATGTTGTCGCTGGTGGCGTCGGCGTCGCTGTAAAGGGCATCCATCAGCTTGTCATCACTGGATACGTCGGTGACGCCCAGATCCACGCAGCGGATCAGCTCCGCTGTGGAGAGCAGCGCCTGCCTTGCCAGGGACATCACCCGGGCCTCGCCCTCAGACAGCCGTGCCTTGCGAAAGATCTGCTTCGCCCGGGCGAAAGGCACGCCATCCAGCAGAAGCATTTTGAGGAAGGTGGCGGTACGCAGGGGCAGGCTCTCCGAGATGGGCACCACATACAGGCCGCCCAGCAGATCGTACAGAGCCTCAAAGTTGGTCTCACCGTGCCCGACGGCCACTAGGCCGCGAGTCACCAGTCGGCCCAGACAGTTTTCCAGTGCGCGGCGCTCCTCCAGCATCAAGGTCCGGAACATGGGCTCGTAGAACACCTCCACGCTCTGGGGGTCCAGGAGCCGCCAGTTCAGGATGCTCCAAATGGTCATCTCCTGGGGATCCAGCTGGTATTCCTGATGGTTTACCAGCACCACGGGATAGGCGCCGTCCCTGGTCGTGACGTTTTGGAAATGCCCTACCGCCGTGTAAAGGGTTCGTTTCCGCATATTCATTGTGGTCATCCTCCTATGTATCGGTTCATCCTTGTTTTGGGTTCAGAAACCAGCCGCTTTAGGCTGCTCTTCGCGGTCCAGCAGCGAGGCAAAGGCTTCATCCCCCCGCAATTTATCCGCCGCCCGGGAGATCCACGCCCCCACATGGTTGGGCTTGGTGTGATACATCCTGGCGATGTCGGCTCCGGTATAGCCCTTGACCTTCAGCGCCAGGGCCTCCACGCCTAGCCTGGCCACGCCGGTGCAGGTGCGTCTGCCGCGCTCCAGGAGCTGATCCACAAGGATCTGAGCATCCCATGCCTCCTGGCTGTACACCTCCTGGAGCCAAGCCTCCGGGGGAGGGATATCCTCGCTGACCGGGACATCCAGCGCCACAGTGGGCAGATGCTCACGCTGACTCAGCACACGCCGGCAGTGATCCAGCAGGTGATTGCGGATCACAGGCCGTGCGTAGGCGGAAAACGGCGTTCCCCGCCCCGCCTGATCATAGGTCATAGCGGCGCGGCAGAGTGCCCAGCAGCCCTCCTGATACAGATCATCCGCGCCCATGCCACAGATGTCCTCGTTGTATCGGATATGCCGGGCGATGGTCTGGCCCACCAGGGACAGGTTCTCCTCCACCAAAGCCCTCTGTGTCTCGTTCATCTGTACCCAGGTTTTCATTGCGATTTTCACCTCTCTCTCAGCCGGGATGGCGGTCATGCCGCCCGGGCCTGCGCCCGGGAAAGGGCACGGCACAATTCGATCACCTTCTGGCACCGCAGCTCAGAGAATTTGGCGATATGTGCCTCGGACTCCGGCAGGCCGAGCTGGACCTGGAGCCAGCGGTACGCCTGTTTTCGATTCATGAGGCCGCTGGCGATCAGACGGTTCAGTGCGGAGTGCGCCTCCATGCGCTTTCTGCGCAGGTTCTTGTCCGCCAGTGTGCCCATGGGCAGCAGGGTGTCCCTGTGGGCCGCCACATAGGCGTCGCAGGCGGGGTACCGGGCGCATACATAGAGCTTGGCCTCCGTGTCGTCCGTATGATCGCCATAGACCACGGAGGATGGCCGCAGGTATGCCCGGGAACCGCAGTAGGGACATTTGATATTGATCCGTTTCATGTTTTCATCTCCTTCATACGAATTTGCTGACCAGTCAGAGGGATGACGGATATTGGGAAGTTCATATAGCGCAGGCGGCCCATCCGACAGTTGGCGCGGGGGCAGCCGCGGGTCTCACGGGGAATGAAACCGGCGTTCCGCCAGTTTCCCCCGCAGTCCTTCTGAAGATCGAAGATACCGTATGAACTTTTTCTTGTGGCCAAAACTTTCTTGTTTATTCCGTCGCTTTAATACGCACCGCTCAAAGACAAAAGTGCTCAAAAATTCTATGAACTTTTTGTAAATTCCAAAATGCAGCGACACGCGGCCGTGTAAAGCAGGCAACCGTGGTTGACAACCGCCGTCCAATGGGCCACAATGAGGTCAAAAGAAAACGCCGTCACACTAGGCGGCGGCGAGAGAGATCGGATATGAAAAGGCAAGGGCGTCTGCGGCGAATACAAGGCCCACGAAAAACCCTCCGGAAGGGGTCATGCGGCCCACATCTGCAAAGCCTGCGCCCAGCTGCCTCCGGAGGAGCAGGCGGAGCGGATGACCCTGAACCGGCTCTGCAACCTGCCGTGGCAGCTTTCCACCGCGCAAAAAAGCTGGCTACGGAACCGGCTGAAGTATAAGCGCCCGGAGGTGCGGGAGCTGGCCCGGGAGCAGTATGAGGCGCGTTTTGGCGGAAGAAAGCATTTATGACGTGAGAAACGCCGGGGAACATATCCAGCCATTGAGCAAAGGAGATAGCATCACGCAGGTATTTGTCTACTGCGACATGACTGCGCTCCTCGCTGCGCTGATAATCCTCATTGGTTTCGGTTCACGGAAGATCTTTATTCCGATTTCCCCTCTTGACATTACGTCCAGCTGGGCGTAAACTGTGCATATCACGTCCAACTGGACGTAAGGAGGTTTTCAATGAATAGTTTCTACCCCTCTAAATATGGCTTTCTGTTTGAGGAAGAGATCGATTATGTCCCCGGTATAGGAGATATGATTACTGTTCTTGGCCCAGGTGAGGAACTTGCGAAACAGCGTGAAGCGTTGGGGCTCACCCAACAGCAGGTAGCCGACCGGGCAGGAATCCTCATTCGGCAGTACCAACGTCTGGAGAGTGGCGAACGAAGCCTGGACAGCACCTCTTTCCGAATTGGGCTGAACGTCTGCTATGCGCTCCAAATCGATCCCAGATTTTACTGCGAAGCTCGTATCAAAGAGGCAGGGCAGCAGGCACACAAGCAGAGACTGCTGAATGTCGAAGATGAAGCCGAGGTCTCTCATGCGGCACCGGTAGAGGAGCCTCATAGGAAAACGTCCAGCCGGCAGTTCAAGTATGTCATCTATCGTGAGACCGAAGATGGCGATCCAGGCGAAATTATAGGCGTTGAATTTGGGACAGGGATCAATACAGTTTACGGCCAGATCTCCCAGTCGATCAGGGATGACCTCTCTGTAAATCCTGACTACGAAGGCTGTGATATTGGTATTTACAACTGCGAGCGGCTTGCAGATCATCGCTACTCTGTCCAGGCTGTAGTAGACCGGCCCTATGCACCGAAGAACGATTTGTATGAGTATCTGGTAGTAGAAAGCGAGCAGAAATGAAGAAGATACAGGCCGCCTTCTACACATTTGAGGAGATGGAGCAGCTGCTGGAAAGATGCTGCTTTACAAGTGGAGAAGATTTTGACATCGAAGTCATTGACCACTATTACTGGAGGATCAACTACTACCCGGACGATAGGCCAGATGATCAGTGTTTTACACTATCTGACTTTGACGCCCTGCCGGTGCGTTCCAAAGTAGTCGGCTTCCGACTCGCCAATACCCACGTCAGCCGTGACGGTATTTGGCTGGAGGGCGAGGAAATGTTGCCCAAAAGAAGAAAATAGACATGGTGCAAAGCAGCGAATTTTTATGAAAGAGGCACAGAAAAAACTTTCTTGCCAATGCCAACAGGCGTTTTGAGGAGTTCCTGTCAGGAAGAGCCGCGGCAGGTATTTGCTGAACAGGAAAATAAGCGGCGCGGTCCCGACCCATCAACGGGACCGCGCCGCTTTGCCTTTTGCCGCCATGGGCAAAAGGGGGACGGCGGGCCGGGCCTGGCGCCCGGTCCCGTTGCCCCTCCACATCTATCCTACACCTGCCAGTCGCCCAAGGGCAGACACAGACGCCGCGGTGGCCAGCCGCGCGGGCCCGTGACCCGGTATGCGTGAAAATTACTGACAAAAGCCGCATATGGTACAGTCCGGGCGTTTCTGCGTGCCAACGGAGCCCACCGCAGGGATCAGCAAGGGCGTCAGCCCTGGCGGTGGTGGAAGTGTGCCCCGCGGCTGCTGGGAGGGTATCCGCTTGTTCAAAATCCGAAGATTCAATCGGGAGCGTATCAACTGATGCCGCTTATTATATAAACCAATTTATCATAATTTTGTTTATGATATTTCCTGCAAAAATCATGGACATACCGAGGACTGCGGGGCGACTGCTAATCGTATAGGAACATGATCACAAACACGACAGACACACGATTCCCCATTGACAACTGCACAGGCAC
>NXNN01000193.1_pt1 | contig 11120 bp, 10 predicted proteins | sample 2041041 | NCBI WGS metagenome assembly NXNN01 (sample SAMN07660617, study PRJNA407663) | chicken gut metagenome | isolation source: caecum content treated with Lincosamide | host: Gallus gallus domesticus | place: Czech Republic: Brno | collected 2016 | reverse complement strand
CCCTCGATGGAGGTCATCAGCGCCGTCTCCTCGCCGCAGACGAACGCGCCCGCGCCGAGGCGGATATCCAAATCGAAATTAAATCCCGAGCCGAAGATATTTTTGCCGAGAAGACCGTATTCGCGCGCCTGCTTGATGGCGATAGTCAAACGCTGCACGGCGATGGGGTACTCCGCGCGGACGTAGATGTAGCCCTGGTCGGAACCGATCGCGTACGCCGCGATCGCCATCGCCTCGATGACCGCGTGCGGGTCGCCTTCGAGAATGGAGCGATCCATGAACGCGCCGGGGTCGCCCTCGTCGGCGTTGCAGCAGACGTATTTCTTTTTGCCGGGGCTGTTTTTGGCGAACTGCCACTTCCTGCCCGTGGGGAAGCCCGCGCCGCCGCGGCCGCGCAGACCCGAACGGGAGATTTCGTCGATGACGTCCTGCGGGGTCATCTCGGTGAGAACTTTGCCGAGCGCCTCGTAGCCGTCGTAGGCGATGTACTCCTCGATCTTTTCGGGGTTGATGACGCCGCAGTTGCGCAGCGCCACGCGGTGCTGTTTTTTATAGAAGTTGGTATCGTTGAGCGCCTTGATGTTGCCGTCCTCGCCGACCGTCTCCTTATACAGAAGGCGGGTGACGATGCGGCCCTTGATGATGTGCTCGTCGATGATCTCGTCCACGTCCTCCACCTTCACCTGCGAGTAGAAGGCGCCCTCGGGGTAGACGATCATGATGGGGCCGAGCGCGCACAGGCCGAAGCAGCCCGTTTTGGTGACGTGCACCTCGTTTTCCAGCCCCTCCTTTTGGATGCGGGCGACGAGTGCGTCATAAATTTTCATCGAATTGCCGGAAGTACAGCCGGTACCTCCGCAGACAAGTATGTGCGATCTGAACATGTAACTTTAAACTCCTCCGCCCTTAATTCTCGCCGATGAGATATTCCTTGACGACGTTGCCGTTGACGACGTGGTCGTTCATCACTTTGCGCGCCTTGTCGGGCGTCATGAGAACGTATGTGTACTTCTGCCCGTCCTTGAACACCTCGACGATCGGCTCCATGCGGCACATGCCGATGCAGCCCGTCTGCGATATGCTCACGTTGTGAAGATGCCTTTTATCCGCCTCGTCGAGGAGCGCGTCCAGAACGGGGCGCGCGCCCGCCGCGATGCCGCACGTCGCCATGCCGACCTTGATGACCGTTTCGTCGGAGCCTGCCACGCTGCGGTTGTCCGTCTGCGACTTCATCTTTTCGCGAAGCGCGCGGAGTTCTTCCAAACTCTTCATAACCTACCTCCAAAAATGTCCGTTAAATTTTCTTTGATGTATTCCTTCAGAAAAGCGCGCACTTCGGGCGCGCCGAAGGGAATGTCTTCCCCCAAAATCTCCCGCATCTGCCGCGTATCGAGAACGCCTTCTCCCTCCCCGCTCTTTGCGGAGATTACGAAATCGGTGTTCGGGTTCATCGTCACCAGCTGCAGCGCCACGCCGCCGAAATCCCCCAAGGGCATGCGGTCGACATGACCGATCTGATATTCCGCGCGCACAGAAGTGCCCTTCCCCTCCTCCGACTCGATGGAAAAATTTCCGCCCGCGCTCTCCGCCGAGTACTTGAACAGCGGCAACCCCATGCCCACCTTGCGGGTGGTTCGCGTCGTCGTAAACGGGTCGCACACCGTCGCGAGCATCTCTTTGCTCATGCCCTTGCCGTCGTCGCGGATCGAAATGGACATCCGATCCGCCGCAAAGTCGGCGCAGACTTCGATCTCCACGAGTTTTGCGCCCGCAGAGAGGGAATTTTCCGCAATGTCGAGGATGTTGAGTGCGAGTTCGCGCATCAGTCTCTGTACTTGGCGAGGATGCCCTCCACCTCGTCGGGCGTGACCTTGCCGTACACGTCGTCATTGATGGTCATGACGGGCGCCAGACCGCAGCAGCCGATGCAGCGGGTCGCGTCGAGGGAGAACTTCAAATCGTCGGTGCATTGACCGCCCTCGATATGAAGGGTGTCGCACACCTTTTTATACACATCGCCCGAGCCTTTTACATAGCAGGCGGTGCCGAGGCACACGCCGATCTTGTACTGCCCCTTCGGGTACAGCGAGAACTGCGCGTAGAAGGTCGCCACGCCGTACACTTCCGCCAGGGATACGCCCAGTTCGTCCGCGATGATCTGCTGCACCGCTTCGGGCAGATACCCGTAGATCTCCTGCGCCTTTTGCAGCGCGGCAATCATCAGCCCCTGCCCCTTATGCTCAATTTTGATCTCCGCAATCGCCTTGCGGAGCTTCTCTTCCTGTTCCTTCGTGCCGTTGAAAGGAACGTCGATCTTTTTAGCCAATGAAACCTACCTCCGTCGTGAATAAGAGCGCATACTGCGCCCCTCATTATAATATTCAACGAATCTATTTTATCACAACATAAAACAATTTTCAATAGATATGAACGTTAATTTACGATAAAATTTTGCCAAAAAGGTGTAAAGTTTGTGTAAATTGTTTTGCACTTTACAAATCAAACACCCCGCGCTTGACTTATTATACAAATTATGGTATAATTATAACATAAACCGCCCGCACGGCGGTATAATTATAAATCGCATCGCCCGACGATACGGGGCGGGGCGGAATCTGAAAAAAAGGAGGACGCACATGGAACATTATTCCGAAATTCGCGAACACATTATGAAGAAATACTCGAAGTACGCGCAGGACATCATGGAACTTGCCAAAATTGCGAGCAAGAGCGACATCATCAACCCCAAGCTGTATGAAAAATACGACGTGAAGCGCGGACTTCGCGACATCAACGGCAACGGCGTGGTGTGCGGACTCACCGAAATCTCCGAAATCGTCGCTTTCGGCAAGGATAAAGACGGCAATAAAATCCCCGCGGAGGGCGAACTGTACTACCGCGGCATCAATGTGCGCGACCTGGTTGCAGGCGCGCAGGGGCGCCGATTCGCCTTCGAGGAAGCCACGCACCTGCTGCTGTTCGGGCATCTGCCCACGAGAAGCCAGCTCGAACGGTTCTGCGAAATTCTTGCAGACTTCCGTTCGCTCCCCCCTTCCTTCGTGCGCGACATCATCATGAAGGCGCCCTCGCGCGACATGATGAATATGCTCGCTCGCTGCGTGCTGTCCCTCTATTCCTACGACCCGCGGCCGGACGATACATCCAAAAAGAATGTGCTGCGCCAGGCGCTCCAACTCATCGCGCAGTTTCCCCTTCTGACCGTTTACAGCCAGAAAGCGTACAGCTATTATCATTCGGACGCGTCGCTGTTCATCCATAAACCGCGCAAAGATCTATCCACCGCGGAAAATATCCTGCACATGCTGCGCGACGACAGCAAGTTCACCGCCCTCGAGGCGACGGTTCTCGATTTGTGCCTCGTACTGCACGCCGAACACGGCGGAGGCAACAATTCCACGTTCACCACGCACGTCGTCACCTCTTCCGGTACAGACACCTACTCGTCGGTTGCCGCGTCTTTAGGTTCTCTGAAAGGGCCAAAACACGGCGGCGCGAATATCCGCGTCTGCGAAATGTTCGACTGCATCAAGGAAAATGTTCCCGACTATGACCGGGGCAAACTCAAAGATTTTGTGGCGAAAATCGTGGACAAAGAAGCATACGACCACACCGGTCTCGTATACGGAATGGGGCATGCCGTGTATTCCCTCTCCGACCCGCGCGCCGATATACTGCGGACGTTTGCGGAAAAACTCGCCATCGAGAAGCACATGGAAGAGGAATACGAGATGCGCAAATATGTGGCGCAGGCGGCGGCGGAAGTCATCGCGGAAAAGCGGCGCATTTACAAGGGCGTTGCGCCGAACGTGGACTTCTATTCGGGATTTGTATACGATATGCTCGATCTGCCGCGCGAATTGTACACCCCCTTCTTTGCGGTGGCGCGCATCGCGGGATGGTCGGCGCACCGCATGGAGGAGATCACCAACGGAGGCAAGATCATCCGCCCCGGCTACCAGGCGGTGGCAAAGCGCAAGCCCTATATCCCCATCGGGGAGAGGGTGGAAGAGGAATAAAAGAGATTCTCAAAATTTGTTTTAAGCTGAAGGTGCGCGAGGCTTTCACTTGCTCGCAATAGCGAAAACGAGCGCACCGCAATCGCCTTTGGCGATTACAAAACAAAATGTCGTGATTTTTAGGAAAACAGGAGGCGGGCAACCTTTCGGTTGCCCGCCTCCGTTGTTTTTTTATGCCACGCACCGCGGAATAACTCCCGCAAAAGCGCAAATTTATCCGCATTCCAAAAAAAATTAACCCCGCATTTCCTTCAGTTTTTCGACGGCGGGCGCATCGGCGGGCGCCCACTCCTCCGCATTCAGTTCGGAAAGGGGCAGCCATGCGAGCGTTTCATGCTCGGTATTGCGGAATTCCGAAACAAATTCGCACAAAAATGTGTACAGCGTTATCGTGAAATCGGGATATTCGTGTTCGAGCGTCATAAACGGCTGTATGATGCGGATGTCCGCGCACAGCTCCTCTTTGATCTCGCGCACGAGCGCCTGCTCGGGGCTTTCGCCCGGCTCGATTTTCCCGCCCGCAAACTCATATTTGTGCGCGACGTATGCGTACTTGCTCTCCCCGCGCTTGGCGGCGAGCACCCTGCCGCCCTGTACGGCGACCGCGCCGACCACTTCCAGATGCTTTTTCATGCGTATCACCTCGGCAAAAGTATAGCAGAAAGGCAAAAAAAAGAAAGTAGCCACAGACAAATAAATGTCTCCTTTAGTGGAGCTCCGAGGACGAAAGCCTTGCGGCTAACACCGAGCTAACTACTTTCGATTGATATTATACGGTGTACGGGCGAAAAAGTCAAACGATTTTGACGGCTAAAGAAAGTTTGCAAACGGTTACAGAAAATAATAAATCAGCCCGACGATCGTGCCCGAAAGCACGCCGAACACGATGATCGGCCCCGCGACGGTGAACATTTTCGCCGCCATGCCCGTGATATACCCCTCCGCCTTGAATTCGAGCGCGGGGGAAGCGACGCTGTTGGCAAAACCGGTGATCGGCACAATCGAGCCGGCGCCCGCCGCCTTGCCGATGCGGTCGTACACGCCCAAACCCGTGAGAAGGCAACCCAAAAAGATGAGCGCCATGGACACCGCGCCCGCAAGCTCGTCGCCCGTAAGCCCCAACAGGTACTCGAATTCGGTGCGCAGAAACTGCCCCACGCAGCAGATCAGCCCGCCCACGATGAACGCGCGGAAGCAGTTGTGGAAATGCTTTGTCGGCGGCGCGAGCGACTTGACGTAATTGAGATAATTTTGGTTGACGCCGCCGGGCGAAGGCTGCACGCCCTGCGCCGCCGCCTTGCCGTTGCGCCCCGCGGGCGCGCCTCCCTCGCTCTCCTGCGGCGCTCCCTTCTTTGCGGACATACCCGCGCTATCTTGTCCCGGCATGCTTCCCCTCCTCCGCGGAAAAGGCGGGAAAACAGCTCTCGCGCTCATCGCGCGTTCTCGCCTCGTCTGCGGGCAAAACTCTCTTTTTCATACTCCTATTTTTCCGCATCCTCTGCGTTTTTATGCGCCGCGCAGGGCAAAAAACGGCACAAAAAATGCAGTACATCTATGAAAACAGCCGACCGCGCAAAAGCGCGGGCGGCTTGTAATTTCAATTCTTTAATATTACAGGGCGGGAAGGAAACCGCTGATAAGGATTGCCGCCATACAAACGGGTGCAATGTAGCGGATCATAATTTTGTAATACATACGGTAGCCCTTTTTCTTCATGCCGATCTCGTCCATGAGCGACTCGGCGTCGGAAAAGTACCCCGCAATGACACAGGTGACGATGGCTACGATCGGCATCAGAATGCTGTTTGCCGCATAATCGAAGATATCCAGAATCGTCTTGCTTCCGATACGGATAAACGAAAGCGGGCCAAAGCCGAGCGAGGACAGGATACCCAAAACGAGCATGATGCCGAACACGATGACGCAGGAGACCCAGCGCTTCAGATGGCAGTTTTCGCGCAATACGGCGACGATCGCTTCGACCAGCGAAATGGACGAAGTGAGCGCAGCGAACAGCACCAGGACAAAGAAGATAAATCCGATGATCCTGCCGCCGAACATGCCGTTGAACATCTGCGGCAGAACGACAAACATGAGCGAAGGGCCGGATTCGCCCATCGCGCCTTCCGCCGCGGTGCCGCCGCCCGTGACCGAATAGATGGAAGGAATAATGATCATCGCCGCAAATATGGCGAACAAGGTGTCGCATATGGAGATCTGGCGGGCGGAGCTTTGTATGCTTGCCTCCTTCTTCATATACGAGCCGTAAGTGATCATGATACACATCGCCAGCGACATCGAATAGAACAGCTGCCCGAGTGCGGCGAGCAGCGTTTCGTAGGTAAAATCGCCGAAATCGGGGATAAACAGTTTTTTCAAACCGTCCAGCGCGCCCGGCTGGCAGCAGGCATAGACGACAAGGAACACCGCCAGCACCGCCAACAGCGGCATCAGAATTTTGCTGACGCGCTCGATGCCCTTCTGCACCCCGAACACAACGACGAAGATCGTTGCCGCGGCGAAGATGAGGAAGAAAATCAGCGGTTCCCAGGTTGCGCCCGTAAAGGCGGCGAAATATTCGCCCGCCGCGCCGGGATCGGTAAACCCGCCCATGTCGCCGATGAGGAATGCCCACATATATTTGAGTACCCAGCCGCCGATGACGCTGTAATAGGGTACGATGATGATGGGCACGACCAGACAGACGAAGCCGAACCACTTGAATTTTTTATTCAGCGACGCGAACGCGCCGATGACGCCCTTGCCCGTTTTGCGGCCTATGGCGATCTCCAGAACCAACAGGCAGAACCCGAACGTTACGGCAAGAACCACATAGCACAGCAAGAACATGCCGCCGCCGTACTGCGCCGCCAGGTACGGAAATCTCCAAAGATTGCCCAGCCCCACCGCCGAACCCGCCGCCGCAAGCACAAACCCGAGTTTGCCGGTAAACCCTCCGTGTTTTTTGCCGGACTGTTCGCCCGCGCCGCCCGTTTTTTCCGCGGCGGGCGCCTCCTCCGCAATGTCGCCGACGAGCGGCGTCTGATCCTCGTTCATTTGCTCTCTCCGTTTTTCTCGTTTAATATCGCCGACAATGCGGCATATGCTTCCAAAGACAGTATCTTAACTTTCCTTCCGGTTATGCGCCCTGTCGCGCATATTCCGCGGCAAAGCGCAATGATCATGCCTGCGCCCGTCAGCCGTCCTTCGGCGGCACGTTCTCCGCCGCACCCTCTTCTTCCGCCCGCCCCGCTTGCGGCGGGTCGGCGGGCAGCGTTCTCCGCCCCGCAATGCGTTCGCCCGCCTGTTCTGCGGGAGGAATATACAGTTCCTCAGGCACGTTCGGGGGCGGTTCCCCTTCCAGCCGCCGCGCGGCGTCCTCCGCCGCCTCGTCGATGGAGCTTGCCAGCGCCGCGCTCTTCATCGTCGGATAGCGGCGGAAATAGCTCTTCGTTTCGCGGAACACCACGCCCGACAGCAAGATCAGCGCGATGAGGTTGGGGATCGCCATCAGTCCGTTGAATATGTCCGCAATGTTCCAGACCGCCTGCACAGTCATGTACGGCCCGATAAAAATGGCGGCAATATATAAAATCCGATAGGCATAGATGGCAAATTTTTTCCTGCCCGCGACATATTCGAGACAGCGCTCGCCGTAAAAATTCCAGCCCAAAATAGTCGTAAAAGCGAAGAAGATGAGGCAGACCGTCAGAATGGTCGGCCCTGCGGCGGCAAGTATGCCGGGCAGACCCTGCGCAAACGCCGACATTGTAATGGAAACGCCCTCCAGCCCTTCGACGTGCCACGCGCCCGTGATGACGATGGTCAGACCCGTCATCGTGCAGACGACGAGGGTATCGAGGAAGGTACCCGTCATGGAAACGAGCCCCTGCCGCACCGGCTCCTTGGTGCGGGCGGCAGCCGCCGCGATGGGCGCCGAGCCGAGCCCCGCTTCGTTGGAGAAGATGCCGCGCGCGATGCCGCTCTGCATGGCGACGAGCATGCTGCCCGCGACCCCGCCCGCGACCGCGCGGGGATTGAACGCCCCGACAAAGATCTGCGCGAACGCCGCGGGAATGGCGGTAACGTTCGCAAAGAGAATGATCAGGCTGACAAGCACGTACACGATGACCATGAACGGCACGACCATTTCGGAAACCTTGGCGATGCGCTTGATGCCGCCGAGCAGCACGAGCGCGACCACCGCCGTTAAGACAATGCCCGCAATGATGACCGCCCAGTTGTATTCCTGCCCGAAGAGGGTGAGCGTGGGCGCGTTTTCAAACAACCCGCCGACGGCGCCCGTGATGCTGTTGACCTGCGAAAAGGTGCCGATGCCGAACAGCCCCACGCACATGCCGAGCACCGCGAAGATGACGGCGAGGAACTTCCAGCGCCTGCCCAACCCGTTTTCGATATAATAGAAGGGGCCGCCGAGGGTGTGACCGTCGGGGTACACCTTGCGGTACTTGACGGCGAGCAGACCCTCCGCGTACTTGGTGCCCATGCCGAAGAAGGCGGCGAGCCACATCCACAGCAGCGCGCCCGGGCCGCCCGCGGCGATCGCCGTTGCCACGCCGACGATGTTGCCCGTGCCGATGGTCGCCGACAGCGCCGTGCACAGCGCGCCGAAGCTGGACACCTCCCCTTCCCCCTCCTCCTTTTCGAACATGTACTTGAAGGCGCGGGGGAGCTTGCGGACGGGCAGGAACACCAGCCGCACGGTCAGATAGATGCCGACGCCGAGGATGAGCACGATGAGGGGGATGCCCCACACGAAATCATCGACCGCCTGTACGATCTCTTCAAAAGTCATTGCGCAAAATCTGCCAAAAAGAAAGCCGCCCTTTGCGGCGGCATGCGGAAAGAAAACCGCTCCGTCCTTTTGCCTGAGAGATAGCCGCATCCCTGCGGGTTACACCTTCGGCGCCGAAATTCCCTTTTTGGTCTCTCCGGAGTAAAATTTTTCTTTTAAAACGGGTCTATTATAATAAAAACGGGAACGCTTGTCAACCGTTCCCGCCATGCGTTCGGCGCAAAAGCCGCCGTATCTGCCCGCATGAGTATTTCCGTCCCGCCCGAGCGGGGCGTTCGCTCACTTTCCTTCGGGCAGGCGGGCGCAGAAGGCGGATTCGAACACTTTGCCGTCCAAGTACGCGAGCGCCCCTTCGGAAAAGCGGAAGGAGAGCCTTTTCGCCACGAGCACCTGCCGCGATACATGGTACTTTTTATTGAGCGCCTCGTCGCCGTACTTTTCGTCGCCGACGACGGGATGGCCGATAAACGCCATGTGCGCGCGGATTTGGTGCGTTTTGCCGCTGTGCAGGCGAATCTCCACGCGGGAGTATTCGCCGAAGCTTTCCCCGACCGCATACTCCGTCCGGATGCGCTCCGCACCCGCGCATGGGCGCGAAAATACGCGGACGTGTGCGGATTTTTCGTCCTTTTTGAGGTACGCCGTCAGCATTTCGCTCTGCTTTATAAACGGGTGAAAGCACAGCGCCTCGTAGATTTTTTCCGCCCGCCGCTCGCGGAAGGCGGAAAGCAATTCGCGCTCCGCCGCGGCGTTCAAGGCGAACGCCATCAGCCCGCTCGTGTTGCGGTCGAGCCGGTGGATGAACCGCGCGCCGAACTCCGCGTGCAGGGCGCAAAACAGTCCCTCCGCATTGACGCCCGCGTACTTATCGGCGATGAGGATATTCTCGTCGCGGTACACCGCACGGTAAAACGGGCGCGCTTCCTCCCTGGGCGTTGTGTAGTAAATCACCTCGTCGCCCGCCGAAAGGGGCACGTTGCGCCCGATTTTTTCGCCGTTCACGCGCACGTCTTTTTCCCGCAAAAGGCGCGAAAAGGCGAACGAGCCCTGCGGGTACGTTTCGTCGGTGAAGTCTTTGAGGCTCTGCGCCCGTTGTACGAGGAACTTTTTCATGCTTTCTCAACCGTTTGACGAGGATAACGACGGGCGCGGCGAGCAAAATTGCCGCGGCGAGAAGGACGGCAGCCGCAGCGCCGCGCGCGAGCAGACCGTACGCCGCATACGCCAATAAAAGTGCGAACGCCGTCTGGATGCCCGCGTTGGCGAGGGCGCGCTTTGCCCCTACCTCGCGCGCGCTCGCCGCGATCGCCGAAACGCAGGGGGAACAGGCGAGGATGAACAGCAAAAACGCGACCGCCGAGGGCGCGCTCATCGCCGCCGCGAGGTTATCCCCGTAGAACAGGGCGAGCATGCCCGCCACGCTCTCCTTGGCGACCAACCCCGAAACCGCCGCCAAAGCCACCTGCCACTGCGCAATCCCCATCGGATAGAACAGATATTTCAGACCGCGGCAGAGAACCGCCATCATGCTTTGCTCGCTCCCCGCGCCCACATATTCGAAGGAAAAGGTAAAGGAGAGCAGAACCCACATGACGATGAGGAACGCCGCCACCACCGTTACGATCTTCATTATAAACTGTTTGACGGAAAATAGCAACGATTTTGCGGCGAGCCGCAGGGAGGGGAACTGCGGATGCGCGAGTTCGAGCACGAACTCCTCCCCGCCCCTGTCGATGCCGCGCAATGCCAAAGCGGCGGCAAGCGACAAAAGCACCCCCGCCGCATACAGCGCGACGACGGCGACGAACGGATAGGCGAAAAACACCGAGGAAACGGCGAGGTACACGGGCATTTTGGCGCTGCACGAGATGAACCCGAGCGCGAACACGACCCGCCTTTGCAGGGGCTTGCTCTCCAACCCGCGCGTCGTGAGCACCGCCGCGGCGGTGCAGCCGAAACCCATCAGCACCGAAAAGGCGGCGCGGCCCGTAAGCCCTACCCGGCGGAACAACCCGTCCGTCATAAAGGCGAGCGCGGAGAGAAAGCCGCTCTCCTCCATCAAAAACAGCGCGAAATATAAAATGGCGATTTGCGGCACGAAGGACAGGAGCATACCGACGCTCGAAAACAAATTCTCTACGAACGCCGCGGCGACGGGCGCGCCCGCCCCCGCTATGAGCGAAGCGAGCGAGCCGCCGCAAACATCCGAAACCAGCGTTTCGCACAAATCTTTGAGCAGGACGCCCGGCATATGTTCCCCGAAGGCG
>NXNN01000191.1_pt1 | contig 11191 bp, 7 predicted proteins | sample 2041041 | NCBI WGS metagenome assembly NXNN01 (sample SAMN07660617, study PRJNA407663) | chicken gut metagenome | isolation source: caecum content treated with Lincosamide | host: Gallus gallus domesticus | place: Czech Republic: Brno | collected 2016 | reverse complement strand
GGCGTATAGTAAAGCTGAACAACGTCCTGACCCGCGACGCCGCCTTTGTTGTATACGGTAACTTCAACGGTATATTCTTCTTCGGCAGACATATCGTCCGCAGACGACCAGGACGGCTCTGCCTCCCACTCAAAATCGGTGTACGAAAGACCGTAACCGAAAGGATACTGAACGACCGCGTCGTAGCCCGTACCGTAATTGTTTGTAACATTGCCGAAGAAGCCTTCTTCGTCTGCGGTTTCATACCACTTGTAGCCTACATAAATGCCTTCCTGATAAACCATGCTGCTGTTTACGTATCTGCCGTTAACGTACGAGGGGTTATTGGTCTGATAATCGTATGCTAGCGTGTCCGCCGTTCTGCCCGAGGGATTGACTTCGCCGCAAAGAATTCGGGGAATTGCCAGCGCGCCCGACTGACCGGGAAGTCCCGCGTAAAGCGCAGCTTTTATGCAGCCGTAATCTTCAAGGAAGCCCATTTCCATATTATTGGTCGTATTAAAAAGCACAACCACATTGAAGTCGTTTGCTTCGAGGGCGTCAAACATAGCCTTTTCGTTAGCGGTGAGCTCCAGGAAAGTGCCGTTGGTATAAGAACCTATGTCTATAAGCTCGGTCTGGCTTGCGTTTTCGCCCGAAAAGCGGCTTAAAACGACTATAGCCGTATCCGAATACTGTTTTGCCTTATTCATTCTTTCCGATGTATAGAAAGATGCGTCTGGGTTAGCGAGCGCGGCTATTGAATCGGGCGAATTGCTGTTTACGTCCGCGTCTGCAGAGCTTACCGCGCTGTAAGCTTTCAGAAGGTCTTCGTTATACTCCAGCCCCTCTTTTTTGAACGCCGAAGTAAGCGTAACCTTATTTTCCGCGGCAATAACAGTACCGCCCGAGCCGCCGCCGACAAGCAGAAAGCCCTGATCGGTGGCAGCCCAGCCGAAAAGGTTTACTTTTACGCTTTTATCGAGGGGAAGAAAATCATTTTCGTTTTTAAGAAGAACCATACTTTCTTCGCCAAGTTTCTGAACAAGCTCGTCGCCCTCTTCAAGCTCTGCGCCTGCGCCGCCGTAATCGGTGGTATCGCCGGCGAAGAACTGGTTAATGATGTAAGAAAACTTACTTAGCACTATATTGCCCGCAATGATTGCCGCCGCCAAAACAAGAGCAACCACTCCCAGAATTATTCTTGTTCTGAGTTGTTTAGACAAATTTATATCCTCCTTAAAATTTTGAGTTTTTTGCCATAAAAATCAAACAATGCGCTTACATAATATTGCCGCGCATTGATATACCCGAGGCGATATAGTAATTATTCCCCGTTTACCCTTAGTTTATTCCGATGTACGGCGGGCGGTTTTGTCCGATTTGCATTAAAAATCTTAAAGTGCAGTTTCTTGTTTTTAAGCCTTCGCCGTTTACGTCGAACTGTACCGATACATATGCGCCCGAAAGTTTAACAACTCTAATCGTTATTACATTTCACCGCGCAATATTGCCGCATCAATTAAAAAACGGAGCTTAAAAAACGGCGCACTGAAAAAGACCGACGCTTGCGCGTCGGTCTTTTATAAAATTATCATTCACCCTGCAATATGCCGCAAACACGGCGTTTCAGGCGTACATTTTTGCAAGTATGTAAGAAACCAGCCTTGCAGGCAAAATTCTGTTTAAAAACAAAAACAGCGCGTATTTTCTGCCGCCCGCAACTTTTACGGGCGGGTTCTTGCGCGTAGCGAGCTTTGCGGCTATCCGCGCTATCGCGCGGGGCGGGAGTCCGTTCCGCTCGTCCTTTTCCATGACGGCAACCGAGCGGGTAACCCTGTCGCCGTAAGCGGGGTTATTGCAAGCATTTTTGCGGCGCGAAGAAGTAAAATCTGTTTTAACGTCGCCGGGAAGAATTGCGCAGACCTTTATTCCGAAGGGCGCAAGCTCGCCGCGCAACGCCGACGAAAGCGAAGAAAGTGCGGCTTTTGTTGCCGAATAAAAGGACTGAAAAGGTATTGCCAGCTCTGCCGCGACAGAGCTTATATTTACAATCGTCCCGCCGCCGCATTCGCGCATTACGGGTACGACCTCTTTAATCATGTTCAGCGCGCCGAAAAAGTTAAGTTCGAATATGGCGTGCGCGTCAGAAATTTCGGTATCTTCAACAGCACCCGAAATGCCCATTCCCGCATTGTTAATAAGCACGTCTATTCTGCCGAATTTTTCTTTTATTTCAGCCACCGCGTTTTTAACGGCGGAGGCGTCTGTTATGTCTGCGGGTATGCTGTAAAAGTCTTGCGCCATACGCCGCGCTATGCAAATTACCTGCGCTCCGTTTTCCGCAAACAGCTCTGCCGTAGCCCTGCCTATACCCGAAGTCGCACCCGTTATAACTACGATTTTACCCTTTACTTTGTATGCCATTCTATAGCTCCCGATTGCCGCGGCGCGCAAAACGTGCCGCAATATGCCGCAACCAATATAAATTTATTCAGTTCAGACTGTCTTTTTCAAGTTCCAGATAAGCAATTTCGTCCGCCGTAAAATGCACGTCGAGCGACCTTAAATTTTCACTCATTCGCTCCGCACGGGAACAGCTTACCGCCGCAAACGAAGGGAACGGCTGACACAATACGTAGGCAAGCGCGGCTTGCGCCACGGTTACCCCCTTTATTCGCGCCAGCTCTTCGCAGCGTGAAAGGCGCACAAAATTTTCTGCGCTGAAATATCCCTTGACGGCAAATTTATCTAAAACTGCGCGCGCGCCGACGGGGTCAGAGCTTTTCGCCTTGCCCGAAAAGAGCCCTCTGGCAAGCGAAGAATAAGCTATGATCGCCATTCCGCTATTTTTATACCACTGCCGCGCCGCCGCGCCGCTTGCGCCCGAAATGCTTACTCCGCCGCCCCATATATCGCGCACCTGCTCGGCGAGGCTGAAATTGGGGCTGGATACCGAAAAACCGATAAGGTTGTGGCTGTAAGCGTACTCCTGCGCCGCCTCAAGCCTTTCATGCGTCCAGTTAGAGCCGCCGAATGCGCCTATTCTGCCCTCCGCGTGAATGGCGTTAAGCTCCTCAACTATTTCGCCCGCGGGCACGGACGGGTTGTCCCTGTGCAGAAGATAAATGTCTATATAATCAGTTCCAAGCTCTTCAAGCGACTTTTTAAGGTCGGCGCGCATTGCGCGCGCGTTCACCCTTTTAACTCCAAAAATATTCGGATGACAGCATTTTGAAAGTATTACTATCTTTTCGCGCACGCCGCCACGAGCTATCCACTTGCCGAGGGCGCGCTCCGCGCCGCCGTACATCCTTGCCGTGTCGAAAGCGTTTACGCCGAGAGCAAGCATTCTGTCGAATATATCACAACAATCGCCGCCGAGATTGTAAGGCTTTGTTGCCGTTCCGCAGAAAATGCGCGATATTTTTTTGTTTACTCCTTTAATTTCAAGGTATTGCATAACCCCTCCCGACTTGTCTTTTCCTAAGGCAAACAGCCGCAATGCTTAAAATCAGCAATTTTTTGACGAAACTGCCCCGAGCCATTTTGTATTTTTTACGTACCAGCGCACCGTCTTTTCCAGTCCCGCGTCAAAGTCCGTCTGCGGCGTCCAGCCGAGCTCGCCGCGGATTTTTGAACAATCCACGGCGTAGCGCCTGTCGTGCCCCTTTCTGTCCGCAACATAAGTTATAAGGCCTTCCGAACAACCGAGCAAGCTTAAAACGCGCCTGACTATTTGGATATTTGCAAGCTCGTTGCCGCCGCCCACGTTGTAAATTGCGCCAGCTCTTCCCCGCCTTATAATAAGGTCAACGGCGCGGCAATGGTCTTTGACGTGCAGCCAGTCGCGCACGTTGAGTCCGTCGCCGTATACGGGTATGCTTTCGCCCGCAAGCGCGCGCTGAATTGTAAGCGGAATAAGCTTTTCGGGGAGCTGATACGCACCGTAGTTGTTTGAACTGCGCGAAATGCTGACATTTGCGCCATACGTGCGGCAATATGCCATAACCAACAGGTCTGCCGCCGCCTTGCTTGCCGAGTACGGACTGGACGCGCGCAGCGGAGAAACTTCGCTAAACGCCGCGCCGCTGTCTGTCGGCAGGTCGCCGTATACCTCGTCAGTAGAAATCTGGTGAAACCTTTTTACGCCGTAATTAAGGCTTGCATCCAGAAGCACCTGAGTGCCGATTACATTTGTGGTTAAAAAAATCTGAGGGCCGGATATGCTTCTGTCCACGTGGCTTTCTGCAGCAAAATTTACCGCAAAGTCAAATTTTTCGCGAGCAAAAAGCTTATCCACCGCCGCCTTATCGCAAATATCGCCCTTGACAAAGGAAAAACGCGGGTCGGCAAAAGCCCTTTCCAAAGTTACAAGGTTGCCCGCATATGTAAGTTTATCAAGGCATACTACGCGGTCTTCGGGGTGTTCGGCAAGAATATGGTAAATAAAATTACTGCCTATGAACCCCGCGCCGCCCGTTACCAAATATTTCATACGCCCCCCGCAAAATAAAAAGCCCGCCCGCAGGGCGCTTAAACGCACGAGACAGGAGGCTTTTGCGCCGTTCAGACATTTTTGATTTGACTGAAAACGTATTTGATGTAATGCGACTTTACTTCGCCCGCCTTTAAAACGGGCGCTTCAAACGCGGGAATATTTGCCGCGTCGGGGAAATACTGTGCTTCCAGCGCGAAAGCCGAATAAGGGCGAAGAGCGCCGAAGCGCGAACGCCCGTTAAGATAGTTGCCGCTGTAAAGCTGAAGCCCCGGCATATCGGTGTAAACATCAAGCTTTACGCCGCTTTCAGTGCCGTAAGCCGTCGCGGCGCAACTTCCTTCAAGCACAAGGTTGTGGTCGTAGCCGCGCGCAATTACAAGCTGCTCGTCGCCGCAGTTTATGCGCTGACCTATCGCCCTGAAATCGGTAAAATCGAAGGGCGTGCCGTACACGGACTTTATTTCGCCCGTGGGGACGAGCCCTTTTGCCGAAGGCGTAAACTTTTTGGCGTTTATTTTAAGCATATTACTAAGGCAATCGCCGCTCTGCGCGCCGTCGAGGTTAAAATAAAGGTGACAGGTGGGCGCCCACAGAGTATCTTTATCGCTGACTGCGCTGTAGCGCACCGTAAGCGCGCCTTCCTCCGCAACATACTGCACTTTAAGCTTTAAATTGCCCGGAAAACCCATATCACCGTCGGCACTTTCAAGCGTTAATTCAAGCATATTGCTGCACGAATTTACTTTAAAAAACCTTTTATCGAACCCTTCCGCGCCGCCGTGCAGGCAGTTATCGCCGTCGTTGCGCGAAAGCGCGTAATTTTTGCCGTTCAAAGAAAAGCTTGCGCCCTTTATGCGGTTAGCCACCCTGCCTATAGTCGCGCCGAAACAAGTTCCGCTAGAAATGTATTCCTCGGCGTCGTCGAACCCGGGGCATAAATCCAGCCAGCCTTGTTCGGTTTTCACCTTCAGATACTGAACGGACGCGCCCAGATCGGCAATACCCGCAATTATATTTCCGCCGTTTATTTCGTAAATGCTTGCAGGCCGTCCGCGGAAATTTTTAAAAGATGAGGTCATCTGATTTTTTCTACCGTTATTCCGTCTGAAATTTCTGTATTGTAGCACACTGCGTGGTAGCTTGTGCGCTCGGCATAAGTTTTTAAAAGATACTCTTCAAACTCTTCAACGAATTCCGTTTTTACAAGCGAAATGGTGCAGCCGCCGAACCCTCCGCCCGTAAGGCGCGAGCCTATGCACGCGGGGTGAGCCTGAGCAGCCTCTACAAGAATATCGGGCTCGAAGCCTGTGGTTTCGTACAGGTTTTTAAGCGATGCGTGCGACTGGTTTATTAGTTTGCCCAAAAGCGCGATATTGCCTACCCTGAGCGCCTCTTCCGCCGTTTTTACGCGGTAACATTCGTTAACCACGTGCGACGCGCGCATTCTTAAAACTTTGGGCAGCATATAGCAATACTGCGAAAACTGCGAAAGCGTTACGTCGGCAAGGCAGGTTATGTCAAGCCTCTTTTTGAGCATATTAAGCGCCTCTTCCGTTTCGCTGCGTCGCTCGTTATACTTGCTGTCCATAAGGCTGTGCGGTTTGCAGCAGTCGGCAATAACAAGCGAATATCCGCCGAGGTTCATGGGTATATAGTCGCATTCAAGCGTTTTGCAATCGAGCAGCATAGCCATGCCCTTTTTGCCGCACGCCGAAGCATACTGGTCCATAATGCCGCAGTTGACGCCCGCGTACTCCCTTTCCGCCCTCTGCGCGGCGAGCGCGACTTCAACGTTGTCGAACTTTTCGCCCGCAACGGTGGCGAGCGCGGCTATCGTGGAAACTTCTATGGCGGCGGAAGAAGAAAGTCCGCTGCCGAAGGGCACTTTGCAATCGGAAAGAATGTCACATCCGACGATTTTATGCCCCGCCCTCTGCCACATGAGCGCGCTGCCAGCCTGATAGTTGCCGTACTTAAGGTCTCTGTAGTTATCGAGCGAAGAAATATCCAGACTTACGGTATCGGGCAGAGTAGTCCAGCTTACGTTGATTTTATCCGTGCCGTTGGGGCGCACATATACAGTATTTTTAAGCGAAAGCGCCGCGGGCATAACTTTGCCGCCGCAATAGTCTATGTGCTCGCCGATGATGTTGACGCGGCCCGATGCCGCTACTTTGTATTGGTAATCTTGTTCGCGTATCATAATGCTTTAAACCCCAGCTCCTCCATAAATTTTACGGTAAGATTTTTATCCTTGAACACGGCCGTGTTTTCAAGTATGCGGCCGCATATGCTGCCGAGTTCTTTTTTCATCGCCGAAGACGCGCTTCCGCCGTCGCGTTCAAAAATGGCTCTCGCCTCCTCGTAAACGAGGTTGAATGCGGCATATTCCGCGGGTAATTGCTCGCCGCGGGCAATAAATTCTTCCACAGCGGAAAGCTCTTTTTCCAGCCTTCCCGGAAGAATGAACAAGCCCTGCGCCTCGATAAGGCCTATCGACTCTTTCTTTATCGAATGGAATTCGGGGTGAGCGTGGAAAACGCCGTCGGGGTACTTTTCGCTTGTTACGTTGCTGCGAAGAATTATGTTCATTTCGTAGCCGCGCGGCGTTTTTATGACGGTAGGGCTTACCGCGTTGTGCGCGCCCTGCTCGTCGTAAGGGATAATGCCGAGGCTTTCGTCGCGGAAGTCAACCCACTTCGCGCGGATTTCTTCGCAGACGTCGGCAAGCTTCTGCTTATCTTTGCAGACCACCCTTATAACCGTGCCGGGCCAGTCAAGAATTTCGGCAATGCCATCAAAGTTGCCGCGCGCAAGCAGTTTATACGAATGCGCCATATGCATTGGCAGAATTTCGCCGCCGCCCTGAAAATGGTCGTGCGCAAGCACGCTTCCGCCTATTCTGGGAAGAGGCGCGTTGCAACCGATGAAGTAATGCGGGAACATATCCACAAAATCGGTAAGCTTTACAAACGTGCTTCTGTCCACGTGCATGGGCGTGTGTTCGCAATTTACCGCAATACCGTGCTGATTGAAATAGCCATAGGGCGAATACTGCCAGAACCACTTTTCGCCGTCGAGCGTAAGGCTTACCGTGCGAAGGGTACGCTTGTTGCGCACGGGGCAAGCCTCGTTTTCGCGGCAGATGGCGCACTTGGGGTAACCGCCCTTAACCGAATTGCCGCTTGCCGCCTTTTTGGGGTCGCGGAATTCGGGTTTTGCCTTGTTTATGGTTACAATCAGCCCGCCCTCTTCAAAGCGGGGATTTTTATCGAGCTTGCTCTTTTTGACGTAGTCGTTCTTTACGCAATATGTATAGAACCAATCGGTTGCAGCTTTTGAATTTACGCGCATTCTGCGCGCAAAAGCTTTGTTTATATCGCGCGGTGAAAGGGTGAGCGCGCCCATAACCTTATCGGCGTACTCTTCCCTTTCGTCCTCGGTGGAAATGCCCGCCTCCTCGCACGCGGAAAACAGCTCTTCAAGCAATTTTTCGGGCGTGGAATCCGCGCATTTCTGCGCGGTGTAAGCGTAATCGGGCGAGCCGAGCACATCAAGCACGGCGTTACGCGCGTAAATTTCGTTTTCGGCGGCAAGGCCGAGATTTTTGCGCGCGTAAAAAACAAGTTTATCAATTACAGCGCTTAGTTTATCCATTTTTTCTGCTTCTTAACTTTATTTTTTTGCGGCATAACCGCTTTAAAACTTTAATAGTTGCGGCATACTGCCGCTCCTTTTACCATTTGCACTTTACTTCTGCATGCGCGGGACCGTATGCGCTGGAAGCGTCGAGCACAATTTTTTCCGCGCCCTTGAAGGGACGTATTATTGCAAGCGCTTCGCCGAAATAAGTGTCGGACTCGTCTTTCAGATATCCTTCCTTGTTGTAAGGGCAGGCGCTGCCGAGTGCAAGAAGCTCGCCGCCCTGAACCTTTACGGTTACGTGTCCGCGCGCAAGCGGCTTCCATATTCCGTCGATATCGGTAAACTGCAGTTTTACGTAGCACAGCTCGTTTTCGCCGACTTCTTCAAGTTCGGGAATTGCCGAAAGATACGTTTCGTGCTTGCCGCTTTTAAGCGATGTGCGGCACACCTCGTTGCCCGCCTTATCGAGGCCAACGGCGACGAGTTCGCCCTTTTCGTATTTTACTTTGAAGTAAGCGCGCGCATCTTTGCCAACGCTCTTTTCGCCGACCTTTTTGCCGTTTATATAAAGCGCAGCTTTGGGGCAGGCGGTGTAAACTTCCACCACCGTTTTGTTGCCGTCGCATTCGTCCCACGACCAGCTCTCCCACGCGCCCGAAAGCTTCCACGCCGAAGGCGAATGCTTTTCAAACGCTTTATCGGCGCGCACAACGCCCACGCGTATGGGGTCGAGGTCGAATGCAACCCTTGTATAAAGCGCCTCGCCAAGAGGTCGGCCGTTGAGGTAAAGCCTGCCGCTGCCCGCGCTTACCCAGCCCGCGCCGCCGGTAAATTCGGGAGCATAGTCGGCGTGCTCCCACGAGCCTACGCCAACTTCGCCGAGGTAGTCTATGCCCGCCCAGACAAAGTCGCCTATGAGCGCGGGGTTTTCTTTGGCGGTAACCCAGAATCTGCGCGCGTCTGCGCAGAACGTTTCGCTGCCCAATATAACGCGGTCGGGATGGCGCTTGAAGTCGCCTTTATATCTTAAAATGCCGTAGTTGTAACCGGCGACGTCCATTGCGGCAAATGCGTCTCTTGTGCGCTTGTCGCAACCGGGAAGGGTCGCGCCTATCTTCATGGTAGTCGCACCTAAAAGTCCCGCGAGGTCGTTGAAGAACTCGCTGCCAACCGACTTTTTCTTTTTGGGCGCCTGAGCTGCCGTTTCTGCCTTTTTATCGCTGTAAATGCCGAAGCCGAGCGAATACAGAAGGTTAAAGAATATGTTTATGCCGCACGTTACGGGGCGGTCGTCCATTGTATGCAGGAAATCGGTCATCTCTTTGGCGAGAGCTATGCCCTTTTCCTGTCCCGTTTCGGCAACCTCGTTGCCTATCGAATAGAGCACCACGCAAGGGTGATTGTAGTCCTTTGCCACCATCGACGCAAGGTCGCCGCGCCATTCGTCTGCAAACTGCGAGGCGAAGTCGTACTTGTTTTTGTGGATGTACCACATATCCACGTATTCGTCCATTACGAGCATGCCGAGGCGGTCGCACGCGTCGAGCGTGGCTTTGGAAACGGGGTTGTGCGCGGAACGTATTGCGTTGTAGCCGTACTGTTGAAGAAGTTTTATTTTGCGCTCTTCGGCGAACGGATGACCCGCCGCGCCAAGAATACCGTTGTCGTGATGTATGCAGGCGCCACGCAGAATAACGCGCTCGCCGTTTATTTTAAGTCCGCCCGCAGCATTGCATTCGAGCACGCGCACGCCGAACTTTTCTTCGCGCACGTCGTCGCCGAAGGTTACCCTTAAGGTATAAAGGTAAGGCTTTTCGGGACTCCAGAGCTTAGCCGAAGGAACGGAAAGTTCGGCTTCGGCGGCTTCCTTGCCGTCAGAAGAAAGCTTTACGGAGGTTACGGGCTTGCCGTTATCCATGATTTCTATTTTAAGGCTGCCCGCGGCGTTTGTTTTAACGCTTACGCTTACGAGGGGATTTTTATAGTCGATAGTTTTAATTTTTATGCCGTCGGTAAGAATGTGATTTTGAGGCATAACGCGCACCCACACGGGGCGGTAAATGCCTGCGCCCGAATACCAGCGGCTGTTGGGCTGGTCGGCATTGAACGCTTCTACCTTTATCCGGTTTTCCTCGCCGTATTTAAGGAATTTATCGGCGTCCACATAAAAATCGGAATAGCCGTAGGCGCGACCGCCCGCAAGCTGACCGTTGATGTATACTTTGGCGTTGCGGTAAACGCCCTCGAATTCGAAGACGATATGCTTATCTTTCCACTCCGAAGGAACGGGAAACTTCTTTTCGTAAACATAATCGTAACCTTCATACCAGCCGGTATTTTTGCCGCCGGCGCTTAACGCCGAGCGCTTTTCGGAAAGCATGGCGTCGTGCGGGAGAGTTACGCTTAAGCGCCAGTCCTCGCCGATATGACCGTACTCCCAACCTTCGTTAAAAGAAATTTTTTGCATATTAACCTCCGCAAGTATGTTGCCGCGCGTCGCGCGCCATAAAAAACGTTTTAATATACCCTTTCGGGCACTTCTATATTATAAAATATTGTGCACAATCTGTCAATACCGCAGGCAAAAACAAAGGCTTTTGCGGCATTAAATAGAATAAAGCTTTTTGCCTTACAGATTATATCCCCGCGCGGCGGGTTCTGTCAATAACGACATCTCGAACAGTAAGTTTTTTTGCGCGGAATGACAAAAGACTTATGCCGCGAAGAGCGCAGGGCTCAAAGCCCCGCGCTCCCGCTTTACGCATAAATATGGTACGAAAAAACTTATCAGATTTTTTCAAACTTGCTGGTTACTGCCGTAACGACTACCGCAATTATGGAAATTACGTAGAACACTGCCGCGGCGATAGCGCCGTTGAGGCAAGCACCCTTTTCCGCAGTAGCCATGCCGGGTATGAACCACTGGTCGCCCGCAACGTCGGTCCTTGCGTTAATCATAACGGCAAGGCTTACGGAAAGCAGAACCACAACGACAAGCATAACAACGGTTATAACCCAGTGATTGAGCTTGCCGGAAGTTGCCACAAGCGCGGCGAGCAATACGAT
>NXNN01000190.1_pt1 | contig 11243 bp, 8 predicted proteins | sample 2041041 | NCBI WGS metagenome assembly NXNN01 (sample SAMN07660617, study PRJNA407663) | chicken gut metagenome | isolation source: caecum content treated with Lincosamide | host: Gallus gallus domesticus | place: Czech Republic: Brno | collected 2016 | reverse complement strand
TGATAGTTCTATGTTACAATGTTTTCAGAACCGGCACAACCGTACACCATCCTCGATGAAATGTTTTTTATTTCATCGATAACAGTATACCAGCAAGCAAGTCATCTGGCTATCCACTCTTCCAGATGATGCTTGTTGGGGCACTCCCCAAACCCCTTTGAACGCAGAAGTTCCTTCTGCGGCTGCGCGTTCTGCGAACGCTTTATAAAAAGGTTGACCACAACCGGCTTAACGCTGACTGTGGTCTTTTTCATGCTCGTTTGCGGGAACATCTGTGCGCAGCACCTGGTCCACGTTCGACTTCACCGTCAGAAGCTCCCGCATCTCATCGCGGGCGCGGCGGTACTCCGGATAGAGCTTTTTCTTTTTGTTCAGCAACTCGCCGTATTCCGCGTTCAAGTCCTTGACCCTAGGCAGCTTCTTGAGGTTCAGCTCATTGAAGGCGTCCTTGGCCGCCTGGTGCAGGGTGATCTCCTCGCGGTGTTCTTCACGGAACTTTTTCGAGTACCCGGCCTTGCGGTAGGCTACATAGGTGTCGCGGGTTTTGGCGTAGTTGATGATGTGTGTCCTCAGCTTGCTGATTTCCGCCATGCGGTTCTCGGCGGCCTTGAGCTGGCCTGCCAGCTCGTCATAGTGCGCCGAAGCTGCGGCAGTTTTTTCTTCCAGTGCAGCATATTCCAGCAGGCCGTGCTCGGACAGATAGGTCATGGTCTGCGCCATCTGCTTCAGGTTGAACACTTTGGCCCAGCGGGCATAGCCCGCTCCCTTGCCTGCTTGCAGCTTGGCCTGAATGTCCACCAGCAGGCTCGGCTTGGGTGTTTCAGGTATCCGAACCGGCACCTTCCGCGGTGTATGTTCTTTCTCTCCCGCCAGTACGGCAGACAGGTCTTCCTGTGTGTATCCTTTGCCCAAACTGCTGAGACGGGCCGGCTTTTTCCAGCCGGGCGCGCAGAGCGTTATGTTCTTGCCCCGCCGCTCTACGGTGCAGCCGGTCTTTTCCAGCTCTGTGAACAAAGCGCCCAGCTCCGCAGGTTTCTGTTCCAGCGCCCGGTCAATCAGGACCCGCAGCGTCTCCCGGTGGGACGGCTTGGCTCGGTCGCCCAACCACTTGTTATAGCTCTTGCCGTGCGGCTTGGGATTCTCTACGATGGAGTATCCGTTCTCAATGCAGATGGTGTCGCTGAGCCGCCGGACTGCCCGGGTGCTGCCCAAAAAGTTGCGAAATTTGCGGTCGCAGTCCAGGTTCACGGCGTTCCAAATGATGTGATTATGGACGTGCGATCTATCAATGTGGGTGCAGACAATAAAGGCGTGACCGTCCTTGGTGAAACGACGGGCCAGCTCGTATCCCAGCCGGTTGGCTTCCTCCGGCGTGATCTCTCCCGGCACAAAGGATTGCCGCAGGTGATAGGCGATGATGTCATCCTTTCCCCGCACACGTCCGGTCGCGGCGATATATTGCCGCTTGGCCAGAAGAAACTCCGCATCGGCAAGTTCGCCGTTGCACTGGTAACTGGTTACCAGCCGGCCCTTATCGGTCTTGTCGGGGTTCTTCACATACCCGATGATGTCCCGGATCGCCCGCTTCACCGTCCGGCCCTTGCCTGTGTGCAATGGCATGATGCACGTTGTGGCCATGTGGTTTTCCTCCCTTCAAAAAGAGAAGGCGGCCCGCTTTTGCAGGCCACCGGTGTCACTATATTTCATCTTCAAACGTATCTTCTAAAAAATCAAAATCATCTTCATTTGTAAACAGTTCTCTCGGCGGGAAACGCATTTCGTACTGATGTTGTGCGATTCCCCTTACCTCTGGCCGCCGGTCCCTGGTCCGTCTCTTAAGCCAGTCGATCTGCGCTTTGGAGAGCCGCCACGGTAAGCTGAGCAGACGATTGATGGTCATCATTTCAGCTTGCTTTTCAGGGGGCAGGGATGCGCAGGCTTTACAGATATGTGCTGCATGACCTTTCCCCGAGAACTTTTCGTTTGCCTTATATTCCCCGCAAAATTTACAATAATGTCCATGCTTTTTCATACTGTGCCCTCGCAGCGGTTATAAAAGTACATCCAAGTACTGTCGTAAAATTTTCTCGACACGGAACAATTTTGCATCATGCATCAGGATTCGAAGATTTTTATCCTTCCGTTTGGCATACGCCTTCAATGCGTCTTGGAAGGTCTGCGTCTCGATGTGGTTTCGGCTGCGAAGTACATCACAGACAGTTCGTTCCATATCATAGACCGGCACATCATGACCAAAAGGTGTTTGCATGGTAGTCAGTCCAACCTCATGTAGCTCCGTCTTGATTGTAAAGACCTGAACGCCCTCGCTCTTGAGGCGGGTAGGGTTATAGCCAGTCTTGACTGTAACAGAATAGGCCAGAGGTTCCCGGTCGGTCAAGTCATGGAAAAACAGCGCCGTTTCATGGGAAAAGATTGCCTGTGGGCAGCGTAAATGTAAAAGATACATAGCGTCCACCCAAGCATCTTTGGAAAGATAAATCCCATGTGCCACCTGTTCCAGTCCACGAGACCGTACAAACTGATAAAAAACGGGTTTTGAGATTCCGGCGGCAACGACTTGCCCGGTGCGTAGCACACCGTCATTATTCTTTAGCAGATGATCCATCTGTTCAAATTGGCTCATGACATTCACCTCTCTTTCATGCTAACACTATACGCGAAATTAGCATGAAAGTAAAGTTATTGCCTGGAAAGCCTTTATCCATACACGGCATCCCGAATCATGTACTGCACGCCCTGCACCTTGCCCAGCAGCCAGAACGCTGCCATCGGCAGGCCGAAGGGGCTGGCAAGGAAGGCCAGAAACAGGTAAATCACAAAACCTTCCACCGAGCCGCACAGTAACAGCAGTGCGACAGCCAGCAGGCAAAGCCCCGCGCTGACCAGACCCAGCACCATGCTGGAGAGGAACACGATCCCCGCGCAAATCCAGATGAACAGCATAAGGGCCAGCACCACAGGGGCGAACGCTACCTTCAATATCAGGCGAATCAAAAACCAGAATATGCTCATGTTGCTTCCTCCCGGCGCTGTGCCAGATACGACCTGCGTATCTCGTCCAGTTCGGCCTGCTCTTTCTCATCGAGTTCTCCGCGCCCTTTGGTGCGCCGGATTTCCTCGTAGCCCAGGCAGTCTTCCAGCAGTAAATCAAACAGTTCCTCCGGCGTCCGGCAGAGGACGCCATCCACGCAATCGCGGTCATCCCCGTTCCACGTCACCCGGACATAGCCGCGCCTGCAGGGCAGAACTTCTTCCTCCAAATCTTCTTTCAGATAGGATTGGAACATATCCAGAACAGCTTCAAATGTCAGCATCTGTTATCACCTCCAGCTTTGCTCTCATTATCTCCTATAAACGGCCAAAAAGCAAGGATGCCGCAAACAAAAAAGAGCGGGAGGCAGCCGCGCCGCCTCCCACTCCTTCACGAAATATTTGCGAGCTGCAGCAGCACAGCCCGGACGCCCTCAAGCAGTTCCTCCTGCCTGCGGGTGAGGTCTGCGATGTCCGCCTCGTAGATGCGGCCCGTCGCATTGACCCGCCGCGCGAGTTGGTTCAGATTGCTGCTGCTGCGCCGCAGAAGGGACAGCAGCTCCTTCAGTTCCGGCAAATCCAGCTTGACCGCATAACCGTCCAGCGCCATCTTCCGCAGATAGGCTTCCCGATTGAAAATGCCCAGCGCGGCCATTTTGTCCTCAATCGCGGCCAGCTCCGCAGCGGAAACCCGAAAATTGAGCTGTACATCCCGCTTGCGTTTGGGCCGGTTCATCGCTCCGGCTCTTTCTTTTTGTGGGTGGCGGGCGCTTTCTTTCCCGTCTCCTTTTGTGCCTGCCGGAGCTGCTCCCGCACCGAGGTGCGGGGCTGACGCTCCATCTCTTTCCGCGCCTGGGTCACGAACAGGTCGATCAGTCCGGGATGGCTGCTCACTGCAATCGCATAGTTCCGGTCCATGCCGAAAGAATCCATATTGGGCGGGATGCTCACCGTTTTGGCCCACTCTTTGTTGGGATAAGTAAAGCGGCCATCCCACTCCTTCTGCTGGATGGTGTTGGCCAAAACGTACAGGACGCGCTCCGCGCCAAACTGATTCATCACCTTGGCGGCGGTTCCCTCGGCTAAACGCCGACCATCATAGCTTTGGCTGATTGCCTGCTCGATGGCCTCCTTGCAGGCGATGTTGGCCTGCAAGGAAATCCGGTAGGTTTCCACCTCCCTGCACTCACGGGCATAATCGAAATTCTCCCGGTAGACCGGCAAGTCGGACAACGCGACTTCCTCCTCCGCGGCGGCCAGCGCCGTTTGGATTTCCGCTTCGGTCACGGCCACCAGCTCCTGAAAGTCCATCCCTTTCAGCTCGTTCTCGATCAACTCTTCCAGCGAAGAATACTGCCGGACATCCAGCGGTCTTTCTTCCAGCTCCCTCTCGATCTTGTACTCTTTAAGGTCTACATACACCTGCAAAGGGTAGCCGTCGTTGCCTACGGTTGTGTAGGCTACGTCGATGCGGCTCAGGTCATCAAAATCTGCGGGGGCATCGTACTCGCTCATACAGAACTCGTTGATCAGCTGTTTTGCCTGGTCCAGCTGCGAGACCTGCATGGCGTCGGCCCGGCTCTCGATGCAGCTCCAAATTGCTTCCATGTGGCTGGACTCCATCCGGTCAAACTCCTGGTAAATGTCTGCCAGCGGGGACGGCGATGCCAGCAGAGCAGCCGCCTGGATGTCAGTCAGGTCATTGTACTCCAGAGAAAGCAGGATGTCCTCCCGGACGGTGTACTCATAAGCATGGTTCAAAACCTCTGCCGAGGGCTGGCTTTTCAGCCAGTCGCGGAATTTGTCCTGCTCCGCAAACATTTTCTTATAAAGTGCTGTGTTCAGTTCTTCATTTGTCATCGCTCCTGCGCCTCCTTTTTATGTGCTTTGGGTTGTGTGGGTGACCGCTCAGATACGGCGGCCTTCAGTTCCGCCAGCACTGAGGGCTTTTGCTTCCGATTTACCTCCGGTTCGGTAATATCTTCCTCCGGCTCGGGGTGGGCATCCATGTTGAGCAGGGAATCCAGCTCGGCCAGACGGGCAGACTTGACGGCCAGTTCTTCCTCTTGCGGGAAAGGCTTTTCCAACTCAGCCTGGGCCGCGTCCCGCTGCTGGTAAAGGGCCTGCAAAGCGTTTTCTGCCTGCTCCACCCGCTCCGGCAGGTTGTCCAGGGCGTTATCGATACGGGTCAGATTGCCGCGGGCATCGGTGCCCAGAGAGACAAAATGGCTTGTCTCGCCCCGCAAAATCGCCTGATACTCGTTGCGGAAGGAATCGAACTGCAAGTCCAGCCCAAAACCGCGGTAACTGCCAAGGGCCACCGCCTCGGCAGAGGGCATTTCCTGGCAGGCAGTCAGTAGCCGCTCGCCGGCGGCCAACTTATCATCAAAGTGCATCCCCCGTATCTCGATGCCGCAAAACTCCTTGCTCTGGGGGTGAGCTTTCGCCGTCTCTGCATCCCGCCGCAGCGCAGCAATTTCGGACTGCTTATACTGGATGCTGGCCGGGAAATCTTTGAGCAGCCTGTCTTCCAGCCGGTATCTCTGGCTCTGGTAGTCTGCTTTGAGGATTTTGAGCTTTGCCACTTCCACCTCCAGATTCGTTTTCTCCTTGATGAGCGGATTGCCTGCGCACAGGGCCTTGACTTCGGCGTAGCTGAGGACTTGTTCGTCCACGTCCTCGCAGGAGCGGACCGGACTTTTGCTGGTCATAATTTGACTGATGAAACGCTGTTTATTTTCCAGTGTTTGGAACATATAGCTGTCAAATGTCCCCTCGGTGACATAGTTGAAAATATGCACCGTCTTATTTTTGTTTCCCTGCCGGATGATACGTCCGTTGCGCTGGGTCATGTCCGAGGGCTTCCAGCCCACGTCCAGGTGGTGGACTGCCACCAGCCGATCCTGGATGTTTGTCCCTGCCCCCATTTTTGACGTACTTCCGAGCAAAATGCGCACTTTGCCGGTGCGCACCTTGGAGAACAGCTCTTTCTTTTTTGCCTCGGTGTCGGCGGTGTGGATGAAGGCCACTTCGCTCTCAGGCACCCCCGCTGCCAGCAGTTTTTTCTTCACATCATCGTAGATGTTGAATTGTCCGTCTCCTTTGGGCGTGGACAAATCGCAGAACAGGAGCTGGGTCAACCGATCCTCTTTACCTTCTTCCCAGATGCGCAGCACGTTGCCGACACAGGCGTTCACCTTGCTGCCCGGGTCATCCGGCAGCATAGGGTTCATGAGGCGTTGGTCGAGGCCGATTTTCCGGCCATCATTGGTCACACAAAGCATATTGTCCTCGGACGGGTCCACCTGCCCAGCGTTGATTTTGCCCGCCCGTTCGGACAAAGACTGCACCATCTCTTTCTGTATCTCGGAGGGCTTGACCAGAACGGTTTCAAACTTTGCCTCGGGAACCGGAAGGTGGAGCTGGTCGCTGGTCTTGATGTCGGCCACTTCCTTGAATATGGTCATGAGTTCGGGCAGGTTGAAGAACTTGGCAAAGCGGGTCCTGGCCCGGTAGCCGGTGCCCTCGGGGGCCAACTCGATGGAAGTGGTAGTCTCACCGAAGGTGGACGCCCAGCAGTCAAAATGGGTCAGGCCCTTCTGCTGTAAGGTGCCGTATTGCAGATAGCGCATGACGGTATACAGCTCTGATATACTGTTCGAGACTGGCGTGCCTGTGGCAAAGACCACGCCCCGGCCGCCGGTGAGCTCATCCATGTACCGGCACTTGCCAAACATGTCGCTGGACTTCTGGGCCTCGGAGGTAGAAAGTCCCGCCACATTTCTCATCTTTGTGTACAAAAAAAGGTTCTTAAAACTGTGACTTTCGTCAACAAACAACCTGTCTACGCCCAATTCTTCAAAGGTCACCACATCGTCCTTGCGCTCAGTGGCCTTGAGCTTTTCCAGTTTGGCTTCCAGCTGCTTGCGGCTTTTCTCCATCTGTTTGACGGTGAAGCGCTCGCCCGCGCCGGCTTTCAGCTCGGCGATGGCGTTCTGGATCTCGTCGATCTGCTCCTGGATGATTCGCTCCTGCCGCTCGAAGGAGAGGGGGATTTTCTCAAACTGGCTGTGGCCGATAATAACAGCATCGTAGTCGCCGGTGGCGATACGGGCACAGAACTTCTTCCGGTTGGCAGTTTCAAAGTCCTTTTTGCTGGCCACCAGCAGCTTGGCGCTGGGATACAGGTGCAGGAACTCCTGCGCCCACTGAAGGGTCAAATGGTTTGGAACAACGAAAAGCGATTTCTGGCACAGGCCCAGACGCTTGGATTCCATTGCGGAGGCAGCCATTTCAAAGGTTTTACCCGCGCCCACCTCGTGAGCCAGCAGGGTATTGCCGCCGTAGAGCACATGGGCAATGGCGTTTTGCTGGTGCTCCCGCAGCTTGATTTCCGGGTTCATCCCCACAAAGTGGATGTGGCTGCCGTCGTATTCCCGGAGCCGGGTGGAGTTGAACAGCTCGTTGTACTGATTGACCAGCGTTTCCCTCCGCTGGGGGTCCTTCCAGACCCAGTTGCCAAAGGCGTCCTTGATGGCCTGCTGTTTTTGCTGAGCCAAAGTGGTCTCCTTTTTGTTTGGCACCCGCTTTTTGGAGCCATCCGCTTCCTCGATGGTGTCGTAGACACGGACGCTCCTCAAGTTCAAAGTATCTTCCAGAATCTTGTAGCCGTTGGCCCGCTTGGTGCCGTAGGTCTCGTAGGCAGCCACATCGTTGAAGCCGGTCTTGGTCTTGCCCTCGATGCGCCATTCGGCGGTGGCGGGCGAGAATTTGACCTGGACAGCGTGCCGCAGATAAAACGGCACCTGAAAAGTCTCCAGCATAAACTGCTGGATGACCTTGGGGTCCAGCCAGGTGGCACCCAGGCGCACGTCGATTTCAGAGGCTTCCAGGTCCTTAGGCTGGGCTTTGGTCAGAGCTTCCACGTTGGGGGCAAATTCCGGGTTGGTCTGGACGGCCAGCTGTGCAATCCGCAGCTTGTTGCGGACGTTGCCGGACAGGTACTCGTCGGCAGTTTGCCAACCGGCTTCCGGGTCAGTCGTATCCACGGAGGGGTCCTTGAAGATGACGCCCTGCAGGTCGGAAGTAATGCGCTCGTAGTCGCCCGGGGTGCCCAGCAGCTCGGACATATAGGGCAGGTCCACCCGGCCCCGTTCCCCAATCGAGACGGCCAGCGCCTCGGCAGGGGTGTCCACATGGGTGATGCTGTGTTCAGGCCGGATGGTCCGTTTTGTGAACATATCCGCCTTGCTTTTCAGTTTGCCGTTCTCGTCCAGGTTTTCCAGAGAACAGAGCAGGTAATAGGAAGAATCATCCTCAAAGAGGCGGCCGTTTTTGCGGTCATTGATGAGGCCAAACTTGGCGGCAAAGGCATCGTAGGCGGTGTTCAATTCGACTTGTTTCGACTGGATGTCGGCGTCAGGGTAATCTTCCAGCTGATACTGGATCAGCTCGTTGACCACCTGCCGCAGCTCCACCATGCCTTTGACCCGTTCCCTGGCGTCGCCGCTCAATTCTGCCTGGGTCATGATGGAGTTTTCGCGGTAATACACTTCACCATCTACCACCGTGTAAGAGAAGTTCTTGACGCCGGGGTCGGCGGGCAGGATATTGGGAGCGTCCTCGGCTCGTTCAGCTTTGGTATGCTGCACCGCCCGGTACTCGCCGTGAATCTTTGCCGTTGCCTCTTTGAGCTGCGCGGCCAGGTCCGCCCCCTCGAAGGGGTTGACCGTTATGTCCTCCCGGCCATACTGGGTGTTTTCGGTGGAAAGTTCGCCCAGAACCATCTCGGGATGCTCCACAAAATACTGGTTGATGGTGAAGCCTTCCAGCGTTTTGCCCAGCTGCACCCAGTCAGGCTCCCGGTCGATGGGCCGGTCCCGCTTTTGCAAGAAGATGATGTCGGAAACAACCTCTGTCCCGGCGTTGGCTTTGAACGCATTGTTGGGCAGCCGGATGGCTCCCAGCAGGTCGGCCCGCTCGGCCAGGTGCTTGCGAGCGCTGCTGTCTTTGGAATCCAGCGTGTACCGGCTGGTGACAAATGCCACTACACCGCCCGGGCGAACCTGGTCCAAGGCTTTGGCGAAAAAGTAGTTGTGAATGTTAAAGTTCAGCTTATTGTAGGCCTTGTCATTCACCCGGTACTGGCCAAATGGCACATTGCCGATGGCAAGGTCATAGAAATCCCGCTGGCTGGTAGTCTCAAAGCCAGCGACAGTGATTGTCGCTTCCGGGTAGAGTTTCTGGGCAATGCGCCCGGTAATGCTGTCCAGCTCCACGCCATACAGCTTGCTTCCGGCCATGCTCTCGGGAAGCATCCCAAAGAAGTTCCCCACGCCGCAGGACGGCTCCAGGATGTTGCCAGTCTTGAAGCCCATCTGCTCCACTGCGTCATAGATGGCACGGATGACGATAGGGCTGGTATAGTGGGCATTCAAGGTGCTGGCCCGGGCGGCGGCGTATTCCTCTGGTGTCAGCAGCCCTTTCAGCTCTGAATACTCCGCAGCCCAGGAGGCTTTATCTGGGTCAAAGGCATCCGGCAGGCCGCCCCAGCCGACGTACTGAGAGAGAATATACTGTTCTTCCAGGGTAGCCTGGCGGTTTTCCTGCTTGATCTGCTTCAGTGTGGCGATGGCCTTGATGTTGCGCCAGAACTTTTCCTTGGGGCCGCCTTCGCCCAAGTGATCGTCCATGATATGGAAATTCCGGGCGGCAGGTGTGGAGATTTCATGTTCCGGTCTCTCAATGTGCAGCTTTTCGATTACTACATCGTAGGGCAGATGCGTTTCCTCTGCCGGGTAGGCCGTCACAGGTTCCGCTGTAAAATCGGGCTGTACGGTGAGCTGCACCCTACGGGCCTCAATCTGGTTCCAAAGATCATCCCGCTGTTCATCGCTCAAATCCAAATCTTCCGCCCAGCGGTAATCCAGCGCCACCACTTCGAGGGCGTCTGCATCGGCTGCGTGTTCGATGGATTTGCTCCAGTAGTCAAACTTCACCGCTTGGGATAAAACGGTCTCCAGCTTTTCCAGCTCCGGCTCGGACATCTTTTTCCAGATGTCATCTGCCCCACGCTGGCTGCTCTGAATAGTAAAACCTTCCCCGTCATCGTGCTGCGAGACAGTATAAATGAGCGTATCCGGCACCCCGTTGATCTTGCATGACAGGTGATACTCTTTTTCCCGGGAGACAGCCGAATAGCTGCTGCTTTCCAGCCGGATGTCAGTTACATCTTCTGCCGTCAAAGGCTTTGGGGCTTCCTCGTTTGCCGGTTTTTCAGTATCCGGTTCAGCCTGAACAGGCTCCGGCTGGTTTGCCTCCTGCGCAAAACCGCCCTGTCCAAGCTGGTAGATGGTGCGCAGGGTCTGGGCAACTTCTTCCCAGGTGCGGGTGACTTTGGTTTCGTACTTGTCGTTGATGTTCAGTTCCAGCCCGGCTTCACTCCCAAAGCAATCCGCCAGTTCGCCGCTGGTAAGCTCCACAATATCGGCGAAACCGCTATAGGTTTGCGCCAAATGCTGTGCAATCTGCCTGTTGCCTTGACCGGCCTGGAACATCTCGGACAGCGTTTCCCGGGCTGCCGTGTCCAGCAGGCCGCCTTCTGTGGTCAGGGCTTCCCGGATGTCCGCGTCGATGGAGGCCAGCGGTTCGGCCAGAAAGTCGGTGATATGTGCGTTCCTCTCGTCCTGGCGCAGAAGGTGTTCAAACCGCTCCTTCGGTTCTTCCCTGAAAACAGGATACCGCAGCCCGGGCGGCAGAAGCTCCACATGGTAGGTGTCCACCCGGGTGATCTCGTAAGGGCTACCCTCCAAAAACACCTGGTCGCCCTCCCGGTAAGCAGGGGCCAACGGGGCGCGGGTGGGTACAGATTCCTGCACAGGCACTTCTGCGGCGGCAACGGCTTCCACGTCCGCCATAACCTGCCGGATGAACGGGTCGTTGTCCAGCTTTTCGGAGTCAACTACCTGGCCGTTCACGATGCCGCGTTCGGCCAGGGCCTCCCGGATGGCGATGGGGTCGATATTGTCAAAACGGTCCTGCTCCGCTTCGGTGTAGAAACGATCTTCCTTGATGAGCTGCGCAATCCGGCGTTGGACCTTGGGCCAGGGCAGCACCGTTCCTTTGGGGCTGTCCGGGCGGACTGTGAACGGGGTGCGTCCTTCGCCGCCGTCAAACTCATGGGCCAGCCATGC
>NXNN01000189.1_pt1 | contig 11252 bp, 6 predicted proteins | sample 2041041 | NCBI WGS metagenome assembly NXNN01 (sample SAMN07660617, study PRJNA407663) | chicken gut metagenome | isolation source: caecum content treated with Lincosamide | host: Gallus gallus domesticus | place: Czech Republic: Brno | collected 2016 | reverse complement strand
ATTTAAGACTGACAAAGTTCATTAAAAAAAGACCGCCGCAGATATTATAAAGCGAAATTAAAAAAATCGCGCCGCGGAAAAACATTTTCTGCGGCGCGATTTTATTAGTAATAAGTTTAAATTCAGACATAAATCTGCAAACAGATTTTTTGATTGAGCACAAGCAGTTTGCAGACATTTTAAGTTCAAAAAGCTAAGTCAAAGGCAGATGCGCAGACCCTTAGGATAGTGATTTTTTGCAGTACCGCCAGAAACTTTGCACCATCCGAGCGGATACCCTTTGTATGAAGCGACTGCCCAACCGCTTAATTGCGAACCGAACGTAAGTCCGTTAATATAATTTTTAGCGGCAGCCTCGTCAAGTTCTGCAAACCTGGCTTCGCCACGCTTAAGGCACATTGCAAGCGAATGCGAAGGCTCAAACCTTTCCTTTACGAATTCCCCAAGCCTTACCCCTGCTCGGAGCGTCTGCAAAGTCGGCGCGGGCGCGCCTTCGGGCAAGGAATAAAGAGTATCGCCCGCAAGGTAAAGATTTTCAAACTTTACAGAAAGGCAGTCGCGCTCGAACGCGCGGTAAATCTTTTCGCGCGCGCCAAGTTTTTTTTCGGGCGCGGAAGGCAAAGACTTTTCTTCCCCGTCGTTCTTTTTTAAAAGCGCGGCAAAATGCCCTTCTCCGCGCACCTTGTGCGGGTAAAGTTTTTTCTGCGTTTCAAGCGAATAGTTTTTATGCTCGGCTAAAAATTTTTCTATGGTCCGCTCGTCCTCCGCCTCGGAAAAGGTGCACGTCGAATACACGAGCTCTCCGCCCGCTTTTAAAAGTCTGTCGGCACAGTCAAGTATTTCCGCCTGCCTGCGCGCGCACATTTCAACGTTTTCTTCGCTCCATTCAGCGATTGCGGCGGCTTCCTTTTTGAACATTCCTTCGCCCGAGCAAGGGGCGTCAACAAGAATTTTATCGAAACAGGCGGGATACTTTTCCGCAAGCTGCGCGGGACTTGCCACCGTTACAACGGCATTTTTAATGCCCATGCGCTCAACATTCTGCGAAAGTATTTTTGCACGCGGGAAGTTTATTTCGTTTAAAAAGAGCACGCCCTCCCCGCCCATCGCCTGGGCAAGCTGAGTGCCCTTGCCGCCCGGTGCAGAACACATATCGAGCACGGTTTTACCGCCCTTAAGGTCGCCGAGCAAGGGAGCTGCGCACATTGCAGAAGGTTCTTGAACATAATAAAGACCCGCGGCGTGTTCTATGTACAGCCCGGGTTTTTCCTCTTCTATGTAAAATCCTTCTTTGCACCAAGGCACGGGCTTTAATGCGAAAGGGCTTAAAGCTTCAAATTCCTGAGGCGAAATTTTAAGCGTATTTACGCGTATGGCGCGCGCGGGCGGGTTATCGTATGAATTTACAAACTCGCCGAATTCGTCGCCCAGAGTTGCGCGCATGCGGTTTAAAAAGGCTTCGGGAAGGTCAGACGCGTTCATCCGAGCAATTCCTCCAGCTGTTCAAGCGTTAATATTTCAAGCCCTTCCCTTGCCTGTGCGGCGCGGGTACGCGTAGATGCATCTCCGCTTGGCGCGCAATAGACGTTGCAGAGCGCAAGCTTCTGAGTATATTCGCCGCCTGCGGCGTAAATTTTGTCCAGAAGAGGTTCTGATAAACTGAGATCGTCCTCCACGCAGCGGGCAAAATTAAAAATTTTACCCTTCAGTCTGCCCTCGGGGCGGCGTTTTTTGCGCGAAAGGTATACATAGAAGTCGCGGCGGGCGCGGCTGCGCTCTTCCTTGGCTGCGCGGCGCTCTTCAGTATATTCTGAATAGCCCGAAGAGCGAGGCTTGACTATTGAATAATTTTCTATGCGGCCGCGGGTTATTTTAAGCATATTTTCAAGCTCTGCAAAACTGCAACCCTTGTTGCGGCACATGGCTTCGGCTATGCGCATTGTAGCGTATGCGTCGTCTGCCGCGCGGTGGGGCGTGAATTCCACATTAAGGTCCCTGCTTATATATTCAAGTCCGTACTGGCGCGAAAAGCCGCCCGTCATTGTCATGTAAATGAGCTGGGTATCGGAAAAATTGAAGCTGAAAGAGGGAAGCTTGAAGCGGCGCGTTTCAAGGTTGAGATAATTGACGTCGTTATACGTGGCGTGCCCCGCCACTATATTGCTGCCGTCTTCAAGAAGCGCCTTGATTTTGGGATATACGGCGCGGAAGTCGGGATGTTTTTTGAAATCTTCGTACTTGTAAGGCAAAACAAGACCCTTTTCACCCTTGGAATCGGTGAGGTGAAAAGAGCCCTTGGGGTTTATTAAAATATCTTCTTTTTCAAGTATGTTGAAATCATCGTCGCAGACGACGTATCCGAACGCACAGATTTTTGCTGATGTTTTGTAAACGCTGGCGCACTCTATATCAAAAAAAACAAGACTCATAAATAAACCGTGTTACCTTTTAAGACGTGAAAAAAATTTTGACGTGTTTGCAAATATATTCCATTATAGCATACCCGCACAGAAATATCAACAAATAAACACAAAGCTTGTGCAACATAAAAAAGCGCGCGGCGCAATTGCATCGGAACTTTTTAAAATTTTCTTCCGCACGATTTGCGCCGCGCGCTTATAAAACGTTTTATCTGCCCAAGTCAGGTCAGAGTATTTTTTCCATAGTAGTTTTCTGCGGAACAAGCCCGCACTTTTTGTAAAACTCCATAGCTGCGGGATTGCACGCCCAGACGTTGAGCGTTACATTGTAGCAGCCCGAAGCTTTTGCAAAATCCGCCGCGGCGTTATAAAGCAGTTTTCCCACTCCCTTGCCGCGCGCGCTTTCGTCTACACAGATATCGTCTATGTAAAGCGTTCTGATGTCCTGCATTAAGCTGTCGCCAGAGCTTTCTTTGAACATGCAGATGGCGTAACCTTTTACCTTTCCGCCGTCGTCGCACACAAAAACGGGCTTCGACTGGTCGGAAATGAGCGCGCGCACTCCGTCGGAGTCGTACTTTGTGTTTAACCTGAAAAGGTCGGGGCGCGCCTTGGCGTGCAGTTCGTTAACCTGCTTTAAAAGACAAAGTATGGTGGGGATATCCCTTTCTTCCGCTGTGCGTATCTGCATTTTTTTCTCCTTTCTGATTTGCATGAAACGCGGCGGCGCGCCAAAGCGCGCCGCCGCGAAATAAGCTTTTTATTGACTCATTAACCTTTAAACCTGACTTTATTTTACAGGCTTTATATATTCCTTGCCGCCCATATACTTTCTGAGCACTTCGGGAATGAACACGCTGCCGTCTTCCTGAAGGTGATTTTCAAGGAAGGCTATGAGCATTCTGGGGGGAGCGACTACTGTGTTGTTGAGCGTGTGGGCGTATTCGTTTTTGCCCGTAGCGGTATTTTTGAACTTAATTCCAAGCCTGCGCGCCTGCGCGTCGGTAAGATTAGAGCAGCTGCCTACTTCGAAATACTTCTTCTGGCGGGGACTCCACGCCTCTACGTCGAGACTTCTGTACTTGAGGTCGGCAAGGTCGCCCGAGCAGCAAACGAGCGTGCGCACGGGAATTTGCATGGATACGAAAAGTTCTACGGTGTAAGACCACAGTTTTTCGTACCAGTAGTCGCTTTCTTCGGGCTTGCAGACAACTATCATTTCCTGCTTTTCAAACTGGTGAATGCGGTATATGCCGCGCTCTTCTATGCCGTGCGCGCCCTTTTCCTTTCTGAAGCAGGGCGAATAGGACGTAAGCGTTAAAGGAAGCTTGCTTTCGTCTATCACAGTGTTCATGAAGCGGCCTATCATTGAGTGTTCGGACGTGCCTATAAGGTAAAGGTCCTCACCCTCTATCTTATACATCATGCCGTCCATTTCTTCAAAGCTCATTACGCCGGAAACGACGTCGCTGCGAATCATGAACGGGGGAATTACGTACGTAAACCCTTTATCTATCATAAAATCGCGGGCATAAGTAAGCACGGCTGAATGAAGGCGCGCAACATCGCCCATAAGATAATAGAAACCGTTGCCGCTTGTTCTTCTGGCGCTGTCAAGGTCGACGCCGCCGAGGCGTTCGAGTATGTCTACGTGGTAAGGCACATCGAAGGGCTTTTCCTTTGCCTCGAGATAGGTGTTCCACTGAACGTTCTGGCTGTCGTCTTTGCCGATGGGAACGTCGTCTGCGATTATGTTGGGTATTGCCATCATATCCTTTTTAAGCTGGGCGTCTATTTCGGAAGCCCTTGCCTCTATTACGGCAATACGGTCGTTATTTTCCTTAACCTCTTGCTTTACCTTTTCAGCTTCGTCCTTCTTGCCCTCCTTCATAAGAGCGCCTATGCTCTTTGAAAGAGTGTTGCGGCGGGCACGGCGTTCGTCGCCCTCGCGCTGAAGGGTGCGCTTTTCTGCGTCGAGCGCAATAACTTCGTCTACGAGCGGAAGCTTTTTATCCTGAAACTTCTTTTTTATGTTCTCCCTTACAAGGTCGGGGTTGTCCCTTATGAGATTGATGTCTATCATATAAATCGTCTCCTGGAAATATGCTTAAATTATAAACCAAATAAACGGCAAAAGCAATTAAAAAAGAGTTAACGTGCACTATTCTGTTGAAAAAAATTGCGCGGCGTGTTATAATTTTAACAGGTACTCTTTTAGATAAAGGAGCATTATGAGCAAAATATATTACAAAAACGGAACGGCGCGGACGGTAAGCGATGCCGAAGAGGCCGCACGAAAAGCCGCCGAACAGGCAGCCGCAGAAGCCGCCGCAGAAGACGACGGTCAGCCCGAGGATATTAAAGAAGGCGAAAACGCCGCGCCCGCCGAAGGCGCACCGGACGGAGCAAAAGGCGAAGGCAAAACAAATGCCGCCAAAGCTGAGCAGACTTCCGCCGAAGAAATTAAGGCGGCTGCCGCGGACGAAAATTTTGATAAAGATAAAGCTTTCAAATACTTCCGCCGCCACCCTAAAAATAAAATAAACACGCACGTGGAAAGGTATTCGCCCGCGCTTGACAAGGGACTTACCTCCGCGCAGGTACAGACAAGATTTTCGCAGTTTCTTTTTAACGATACCAATAAAAAATACTCCAAATCTTACGCGAGCATTTTTATAGGCAACATCTGCACGTTCTTCAACCTGCTGTGCCTTGTTGCGTTCATCGCGCTTATACTTGCCAATACCAAAGGCATTACCAACTACCTTGTCATATTCATTACCACCGCCAACGTGGTAATAGGCATAATTCAGGAAATACGCTCGAAACTTTCAATTGACCGACTATCCATTCTGGCAGCGAATACAGCCAAAGTTCTGCGAGACGGCGAAGTCGTAGAACTGCCGCTGAGCGAAATCGTTTTAGACGACGTTATTATGCTTGAAACGGGCAATCAGGTGCCTGCCGACTGCATACTTGCAGAAGGCGCAGTTGAGGTCAACGAGTCCCTTCTGACGGGTGAAAGCGTATCCGTAAAGAAAAACATCGGCGATATTCTGTATGCGGGCAGCTTTATTTCAAGCGGTAGCGGAAAATTCCGCGTTGAAAAGGTAGGCAAGGAAACTTACCTGCAGAAGCTTACTTCAAAGGCAAAGAAATACAAGAGACCCAATTCCGAGCTGATGAACAGCACGAAATGGATTATAAAAGTCATAGGCGTGCTGATAATACCTATCGCGATAGGCATTTTCTTTACCACTTACGCAAACTTTGACCCCGCAATGGCTCAGGGCGTTGAAGACGGATTCCTTTTTTCTGTCAGGGTGAACTATACGATACAGCGCACGTGCACCGTGGTTATAGGCATGATACCTTCGGGCATGCTGCTTTTAACTTCTATGGCGCTAGCCGTAGGCGTTATAAGACTGGCAAAGCACAACACGTTAGTGCAGGATTTGTATTCGCTTGAAATGCTGGCGCGCGTCAACGTACTGTGCCTTGACAAAACCGGTACGATTACCGACGGCAGAATGAAGGTGAGCGACTGCATAATATTAAATACCGTTAATGACTATTCGTTGAATGATATTATGGGATCAATGCTTGCCGCGCTGGAAGATAACAACCAGACGTCAATCGCGCTTTACAACCATTTCGGGCACAGCGACAAGCTTTCGCCCATAGCTAAAATACCCTTCTCTTCCAAAAGAAAACTTTCGGCTGTAACGTTTGACGAGGCGGGAACTTTTGTGTTCGGCGCGCCCGAATTCGTGCTTAAACCTCTGCCCGCGAAAGTCGAAAGAATTATGAAGCAATATGCGCAGATGGGAATGCGCGTGCTGGTGCTGGCGCACTCAAACACCCCCATCGTGGGCGACAAACTGCCCGCGGTTTTAAAGCCGATTGCAATAATTTCCATTGCCGACAACATCCGCGAGGACGCCATTGAAACCATCAAATGGTTCAGGGATAACGACGTCGCAGTAAAGGTTATTTCGGGCGACAACCCCGTAACCGTTTCTGAAGTGGCAAGGCGCGCGGGCATTGAAAACGCCGAAAAGTTTATTTCGCTTGAAGGGCTTAACGAAAAAGAAGTTGAAAACGTGGCAAACAGCTACACCGTTTTCGGCAGAGTTACGCCAGAGCAGAAAGCTATACTTGTGCGCTCGATTAAGTCGGAAGGCAATACCGTTGCCATGACGGGCGACGGCGTAAACGACATACTCGCGCTTAAAGAAGCCGACTGCGCAATCTCCGTAGCCTCGGGCAGCGAAGCGGCGAGAAACGTAAGCCACCTTGTTCTGATGGACAACAACTTTAACTCAATGCCTAAGATTGTTGCAGAAGGCAGGCGAGTTATTAATAACATCAAGAATTCCTCGTCGCTCTACCTCATGAAAACGCTGTTTACGACAATACTTGCGGCGCTTTGCATATTCATGAGCGAGCCTTACCTCTTCCTTCCGTCCAATGTGCTTCTTCTGGAAGTGTGCGTTATCGGCATACCCTCGTTCTTCCTCTCGCTTCAGCCGAACAATTCGCGCGTGCAGGGCAAATTCATTACCCACGTAATGAGCCGAGCCGTCGCGGGAGGAGTGCTGATGATATTGTGCGTTATGGCACTGTATATTACGGGTACAGTGGCTTCGGCAGAGTTTGGCACATACCGTCAGGCGATGTGCATGATAGCGCTTACGTTCAGCGGCATGGTTATGCTTTACAGAGTGTGCCAGCCGTTCAACGGATACCGCGTAGTGCTCTTCCTTTCCATGCTGGCGGTAGCCATTGTATGCTTTGCCGTGCCCGAACTTGCTTCCTTCCTGTACCTCGGCTGGAATAATCTGAACTGGGACTATGCAAAGGTTCTGGTTATAGTTGTAGTGTTGGAAGCGGCGTTCCCGCTTTCTTCGGCGCTGATAAAAATTATGGAAATAATAATGCCGTCGTCTACGGGCAACACAAAAAAGCCTGCAAACAAAAACTTACAGGCTACGCGCTGACACAATGTAAAATAAAATTCAAAGCCGCCGCGGCAATAAGCCGCGGCGGCTTTTTAATGCTGCTTTACCTTGAAAAACCCCCCAATTCTACCGGGGAGAAGGTAAAAAATAGCTATAGCAAATTTCAATAATTATAAAAGTTACCTTATTGTTAATGTTAACACGGTTCGATTATATAGCAAGCAACCTGTTTTACAGGTATGTGGCGCAATAGGGCTATAGTAAAAGCGATACCCGTTAACGTGTCGGCTGGCAGTGTATTTGGGCATAAGCAAACCACCAGTTTAACTGGTGGTTTTGATTGTTTTTTCAGCTTTTTTCATAGCGCACTTTATTGTTTGCGGTTTAAAAACAGCTTACTTTTATTCATGCTGATTATTAAAACGGCAAGCTGTTTGCCTTTGACATACAGCTTGCCGTTAATGATGTTATTTCGGGCATAGTATGCGGTCAATTTAAAAACTTAACCGCTTTTGCCCTGCTTATTTATTCCTCGTCGGAGCTGCCTTCTTCGACAGTTTCCGCAACGTCAGCGGCAGATTCTTCGGGTACTTCCGCCTCCGCCTCGTCGTCGCGTTCGGTTACCGCTACTGTTGCAACAGAACCTTCCTTGAGCTTCATAAGACGCACGCCGCGCGTGTTGCGGCCGATAAGCGATATGTCGGAGCAGTGCATGCGGATTATTACGCCTGCGTCGGATATTATCATTATATCGTCGTCAGCGGTAACCTGCTTGAGGTTTACAAGCTTGCCAGTCGCTTCGTTGAATACGCCTGCCTTTATGCCTTTGCCCGCTCTGCCCTGAAGGCGGTAATCTTCAAGCGAGCTGCGCTTGCCGTATCCGCCAGAGGTTACTGTTAAAATATCTTTGCTTTCGTCCACTACGAGCATATCGACGAGTTTGTCGCCTTCTGCAAGCTGCATTGCCTTTACGCCTGCTGTATCCCTGCCCATAGCGCGAACGCCGCTTTCGTGGAACCTTATGCACTTGCCGTCGGAAGAAGCTATCATAAGCTCGTTTTCGCCAGTGGTGAACTGCACGGAGATGAGCTCGTCGCCTTCGCCAAGCTTTATGGCTATTTTGCCGTTCTTGTTTATGCGGAAGAACTCTTCCACTTTGGTCTTTTTAATCATGCCGCCGCGGGTAGCGAAAGCTATATAGCCTTCGGCATTTTCCTTGATGGGAATCATGGCGGTAATCTTTTCGTCCTGAGCTATGCGGACTATGTTGACTATAGCCCTGCCGCGCGCCGTGCGGGCAGCTTCGGGGATTTCGTAGCCCTTTATGGAATATACCTTGCCGAAGCTGGAAAAAAGCAGAATATCGTCGTGCGTGGACGAAACGAACATCCTTTCAACAAAGTCTTCATCCTTGGGTTTGTGCGCAGTAACGCCCATTCCGCCGCGGTGCTGAGCCTTGTACTCGGTTACGGGCAGACGCTTTACATAACCCGAATGCGTGAGCGATATTACTACGTTTTCTACGGGGATAAGGTCGGCGTCCTCTATTTCGCCGAAGTCTACGGCTATTTCCGTCTTGCGCTCGGAAGGATACCTCTTCTTTATGTCGAGAAGGTCGTTCTTTATTATCTCAAGCACCCTGCTTTCGTTGGCAAGAATATCCTTGAAGTCGGCAATCTGCGCTTCGAGCTGGGTGAGTTCGTCGGTAATCTTGTCTACTTCGAGGTGGGAAAGTCTGTAAAGCCTGAGTTCGGCAACGGCGTTGGCCTGACGGTCGTCGAGGACAAAGTTTGCCATAAGTTTTTCTACGCAGTCCGTTTTATCCTTGGCGGTTTTGCATATTTCGACTACTTCGTCTATGCTTGCCTGAGCTATTACAAGGCCGCGCAATATGTGCGCCCTTTCTTCCGTTTTGCCGAGGTCGTACTTTGTTCTGCGGACGATTATGTCCTTCTGATGTTCGAGGTAGTAATAGATACATTCCTTGAGGTTGAGAACCTTGGGAGTGCCGTCCACGAGCGCCAGCATTATTATGCCATCGGATACCTGCAGGTTGGTATGCTTGTACAAAAGGTTCAGAACCACCTGCGCGTTGGCGTCCTTCTTTATTTCGATTACTATGCGCATGCCGTCGCGGTCGCTTTCTTCGCGGATATCGGATATGCCCTCTATGCGCTTGTCTTTGACGAGATCGGCGATGGTTTCGATAAGTTTTGCCTTGTTTACCTGATAGGGTATTTCGGTTACTATTATGCGCGTGCGGGTCTGGTTGCCGCTCTGGTATTCTTCAATTTCGCACTTGGAGCGGATTATTATGTTGCCCCTGCCGGTGCGGTAAGCCTTTCTTATGCCGCTTCTGCCCATTATCATCGCGCCCGTGGGGAAGTCGGGGGCGGGAATGTACTGCATGAGCTCGTCAACTTCGATGTCGGGCTTTTCTATCATTGCGATAACGCCGTCTATAACCTCGCCGAGGTTATGGGGCGGTATGTTGGTCGCCATGCCCACCGCGATGCCGTCTGAGCCGTTTACAAGCATGTTGGGGAAGCGCGAAGGAAGCACCGAAGGCTGCATGCCCGTGTCGTCGAACGTGGGGTAGAAATCTACCGTCTCTTTGTCGAGGTCGCGGAGCATTTCAGCGGCGAGCTTGGAAAGCCTTGCTTCGGTATACCTCATCGCCGCAGGGGGGTCGCCGTCGACAGAGCCGAAGTTGCCGTGGCCTTCGATAAGCGGGAAGTTTATGGAGAAGTCCTGCGCAAGTCTTACGAGCGCGTCGTACACGGAGCTGTCGCCGTGGGGGTGATATTTACCTAAGCAATCGCCGACGATACGCGCGCATTTACGGAACGGCTTATCGTTATATAAGCCGAGTTCGTGCATTGAATAGAGTATTCTGCGGTGAACGGGCTTGAGGCCGTCGCGCACGTCGGGTATGGCGCGCGATACGTTTACCGCCATGGCGTAGGCGATGAACGAACGCTTGAGCTCTTCGTCCACCTCTACGTCGAGCATTTTGGTCATTGAAAGGGTCTTTTTAAACTCTTCGGTAAGCTCGGGGCTGGTTTCCTTTTTAGCCATAAAACTAACTCCTTATACGTCCAGCTCTTCAACGAGCTTAGCGTTCTCTTCTATAAAGCGGCGGCGCAGTTCGGGTTGTTCGCCCATTAAAAGCGCGAACATTTTGTCCGCCTCTACCGCGTCCTCCACGTTAACGCGCACAAGCGTGCGCTTTGCGGGGTTCATGGTTGTTTCCCACAGCTGTTCCTTGTTCATTTCGCCGAGACCTTTGTAGCGCTGAAGTTCGAACTTGCCGTCGTAATTGGCTCTGAAATCTTCAAGCGCCTTGTCGTCGTAAAGATAGGTATCGGGTATGCCCTTGCCCGAAACTTTGTAAAGCGGAGGCTGGGCGGCGTATACGTGGCCGTTTTCAACAAGCGGGCGCATATAGCGGAAGAAGAACGTGAGAAGCAGTATGCGTATGTGGCTGCCGTCTACATCGGCATCGGTCATGATTATTATGCGGTCGTAGCGGAGCTTGCTTTCGTCGAAGTTTTCCTGTATGCCGCAGCCGAAAGCCGTTATCATTGCCTTTATTTCTTCGTTTTCGAGCACGCGGTTTATGCGCACCTTTTCAACGTTGAGTATTTTGCCGCGCAGCGGAAGTATTGCCTGGAAACGCCTGTCGCGTCCCTGCTTTGCCGTGCCGCCCGCGCTGTCGCCTTCGACGATGTAAATTTCGCAAAGTTCGGGGCGCTTGTCTGAGCAGTCGGCAAGTTTGCCGGGAAGTTTGGTGCTTTCGAGCACGCCCTTGCGGCGCGTTTCTTCGCGGGCGAGCCTTGCCGCGTCGCGCGCGCGCTGTGCCGTTATGCAG
>NXNN01000185.1_pt1 | contig 11337 bp, 10 predicted proteins | sample 2041041 | NCBI WGS metagenome assembly NXNN01 (sample SAMN07660617, study PRJNA407663) | chicken gut metagenome | isolation source: caecum content treated with Lincosamide | host: Gallus gallus domesticus | place: Czech Republic: Brno | collected 2016 | reverse complement strand
TGCGTCTCCATGGAAAAGCAGTTCCTGATGATGGATACTATCTTATATTTGTATAAACTGTCGCGGACACTGGTGTCCATGGGACATCCGATGTCTGTGCTCAAAGAAGAAAAAATATTCGACAAGGTCATTGCCATCAAGTACGATGTGCCAAATGACCGTCTGGAAATGTTTGCACAATACCACCGCGATATCGATGCATTCTATCAGCGGGTACTGGAAAAAAATGCATAAGGAGGACCGAGTATTATGTCAATTGAATATTTAGGCTTAAGCAGCATCAACGGACCTCTGATCGCTCTGGAAGGCGTGCAGGATGCATTCTTTGATGAGATAGTGGAATTCGTCGTAGACGGCAGTGAGCACAAAATCGGACGTATCGTAGAAATCTATGAAGACAAAGCCGTTATCCAGGTATTTGAGGGCTCTGAAAATATGTCCCTGAAAAATACACACACAAAGCTCACCGGACATCCGATGGAGATCGCGCTCTCCCCGGATATGCTGGGGCGTACTTTCAATGGGATCGGACAGCCCGTTGATGATCTGGGACCGATCGTCTCCACTCTTAAAAGAGACGTAAACGGGCTCCCGCTGAACCCTGTCCGCAGAGAGTATCCGAGGAACTATATCCACACAGGCATCTCCGCCATCGACGGACTCACCACCCTGATACGCGGACAGAAACTCCCGATCTTCTCAGGAAACGGTCTTCCTCATGACCAGCTTGCCGCGCAGATCGTTAAGCAGGCATCGCTTGGAGAGAATTCTGATGAGAAATTCGCTATCGTGTTCGCAGCTATGGGTGTAAAGCACGACGTCGCAGACTTCTTCCGCAATACATTTGAAGAGAGCGGAGTCGCAGATCATGTGGCAATGTTTCTGAATCTTGCAAACGATCCTGTAGTAGAGCGTCTGATCACACCAAAAGTAGCGCTCACTGTGGCGGAATATCTTGCATTCGAACAGAATATGCACATTCTCGTCATCCTGACGGATATGACTTCCTTTGCAGAGGCAATGCGTGAGGTATCCTCCTCCAAAGGAGAGATCCCCAGCCGTAAAGGTTATCCCGGATATCTGTACAGTGAGCTCGCCACTATCTATGAACGCGCGGGTATCGTGCAGGGAGTAAACGGTTCGGTGACACAGCTTCCGATCCTCACCATGCCCAACGACGATATCACCCATCCGATCCCCGATCTGACCGGATATATCACCGAGGGCCAGATTGTACTTGACCGCCCGCTTCACGGACAGTCCGTCTACCCTCCGATCAATATCCTGCCGTCGCTTTCCCGTCTGATGAAAGACGGCATTGGCGAGGGGTATACAAGAGAAGACCATCAGGATCTGGCAAACCAGCTCTTTTCCGCCTATGCGAAAGTGGGCGATGCGAGAAATCTGGCGTCTGTAATCGGCGAAGATGAACTCTCTCCGATCGATAAAAAGTATCTGGAATTCGGAAAAGAATTCGAAGAGAGATATATCGGCCAGGGAATCGAGGAAAACCGCAGCATGGAAGAAACACTTGATCTGGGTTGGAAACTGCTCGGAAGACTGCCAAGAGAAGAGCTCGACAGGGTGGATACGAAGATACTGGATAAATACTATAAACCGATGGAAGAGGAATAAAAATTCTGCCGGACAGTGCAGCACCATACGCAGAAGTTACAAGAGGAGGATTTATGGAAAATACAGGCAGACGTGAAAAAGCACACTGGATTTATGTTCTGGCGACCGGATATGTCGTAATTTCTTACGGCCATCTGTTTATGCCGTCTCCTTCTAATTTTGATATTATCAAGAATTTGCCGTGGCTTAACACGATACTGGATCTATGCATATTTTTTCTGCCGTTGATTTACGGTATCATCAGCCTTATCCTGATCGCAGTATTCTGGAAGAGTCTGGACAGGAACCGGCTGCTCAACTGCGTGATCCTCATCAAGTACAGCCTGATCCCGCTCTTCCTTATTGGCGGCGCTTTGGTGTTCTTCTGCCTTGCATTTTCATTTATACCTGTTCCCTTTATGATCTTCATGGGGCCTCTCGCAGCGGTCACGTTCAGCTTCATCGGATGGTGCATTGTGGCCGGAGGCGCTGTTTTCCCGATCGCATATGCCATCCGTGCCCACAAGGACGGCATACACGGGAAAGTCCTGACCATCACGGCGTGTATCCTGCAGTTTTTCTTTGTTGCAGACGTTATCTCCGTCATGGTACTGACCTTAAAGGAGAAACGCTGGCGGAAACTCACACTCACTGTAATCATACTGCTGGCGATTTTTGCCGTCGCATGTATCCTCGGGCTTGCCGCTTTTATTTTAGATATCGCGGTGTCATAACAGGATGATGAGCTCATGAGATGAATAAAGGAAGCTGCACTTTTTTCCGACAGAAAATAATTGAAACATTGATAATAGGAGGGATTTCATGGATCCACGTACATTTCCGACAAAGGGAAATTTAATGCTGGCGAAGAATTCGCTGGCACTTGCAAAACAGGGCTATGACCTGATGGACAAAAAAAGAAATATTCTGATCCGCGAACTGATGGATCTGATCGATGAGGCGCGCACGATCCAGGAGGAAATCGACACAACGTTCACCTATGCGTATCAGTGCCTTCAGCGGGCCAATATCGAAAACGGTATCAGCAACGTTGAACTGCTTGCATACACTGTGCCGATCGAGAATTCTATCACTATTCAGACACGGAGCATCATGGGCACGGAAATCCCCCATGTCAAATATGTACCGGACGCCGGAAAACCGACTTATGCATTCAGCACGACACATGAATCCATCGACAAGGCGAGGGAAGCGTTCCGCAAAGTGAAAGACCTGACCATCAAGCTCTCCATGGTGGAGAACGCCGCTTACAGACTGGCGGGCAACATTAAGAAGACCCAGAAGCGTGCCAATGCACTCCAGAATATCACGATTCCGATGTACTCTTCGCTCGTGTATACGATCACCAATGCACTGGAAGAAAAGGAACGCGAGGAATTTACAAGGCTGAAAGTTATCAAACGTATGAAAGAAAAGAAGGCAGGTTGAGATCAACTGCCTTCTTCTTTTTCTTACTCTTCTCTTTTCCCGGTCTTTCTGTCTGCCCGGTCCCCCGATGTCAGATCACGTACAAAGTCGTCTGCAGGACATCTGAGTATCATCTCCGGCGTGTCCAGCTGCGCGATCTTTCCCTGCTCCATAACGAGCACCCGGTCCCCCAGTTTCATAGCCTCGCGGATATCATGAGTGATAAACACGATCGTCATATGAAGCTGCGCCTGCAGTGACAGCACCTCATCCTGCATAGCTCTTTTTGTGATTTCATCCAGAGCTCCGAACGGCTCGTCCATGAGAAGGATCTTCGCATCAGAAGCAAGGGCACGGGCGATGCCCACTCTCTGCTGCTGTCCTCCGGAGAGTTCGGACGGATAACGCCCTGCCATCGACTCTTCCAGCCCTGCCAGCTTCAGCAGACGGAGAGCCTGCCTGTGATTCTCTTCCTTATTCTTCTTACCGCTGATGACCGGCACATAAGAAATATTTTTCTCTACTGTCATATGCGGAAACAGTCCCTTATTCTGGATCACATATCCGATCCTCCGCCGAAGAGCGATCAGATCCGTATTGTCAACGTCTTCACCTTCCACATACACCTTTCCGCTGTCCGGCTTCTGAAGTCCGTTGATCAGACGCAGCATGGTTGTCTTGCCGCATCCGGATCTTCCAATCACCGTAAGAAATTCTCCCTCGTTTACGGATAGGCTCAGATCGTCAAGCACTTTCTGACCGTCAAAACTTTTTGTCACATGCTCCAGACGAATGATTTCCATAGTTTACACCCTCTTGTCTTCCGTAAGTCCTGTCAGCCTGCCGCTGTTTACATTTTTATTTTCACTCTTCAAGAATCCCCTCTGCGACAAGGTAGTCCCTTGCAACGTCAGCCTCGTCCCTGCCTTCCTCTTCCACCTGATAATTCAGCTCCGCCATCTTCTGGTCTGTCAGGATCCCGTCCATAAGTTCCAGTGTCTCTTCAAGCTTGGGAAATCTTTCCAGTGCATCCTCGCGGACTACTGTTGAGCAGAAATAGTTTACCTGATAATTCTTATCGTCTTTCAGGGCTTTCACATCATCCTGACTGATCTGCGCATCTGTTGTGTAGCCGTTCGTGACGTCAATATCTCCGTTCCTGAGCGCCTCATACTTCAGACCGATGTCGATATCCATAATATCCTTAAACTCAAATCCATAAGCCTCGGACACTCCCGGGAGTCCGTCCGCACGCTCGATATAATCGGGATTGCCGTCGAATACGAGCTTGTCAGATACTTTTGCCAGATCGGAGCAGGTCTCCAATCCATACTCTTCCGCCGTATCAGAACGTACGACAACAGCATAGGTATTATTCTGCCCGTACAGCCCCACCCAGGTCATGTCATAGTTTTCTTCGTATTCCTCTTTCAGCTTCTCAAACATTTCGTCATCGGATACTTCTCCGGCCTCGTGCCCCAGGACAAGGATCCATCCGCTTGATGTGTATTCCGGATAAAGATCGAACTCACCTTTTTCCATGGCCGGCTGGATATTGCTTGTTCCACCGCCGATCCCCTTGGTCAGTTCCACTTCATAGCCCGCTTTCTCCTCAATGAGGAGCTTCAGCATTTCTCCGAGTATAAACTGCTCCGTCATAGGTTTTGTGGCGATCTTTACCGGCTCGTCCGGCACACTCTCACCGTTTTCTGATTTTCCCGAACCGCTGTTCCCCGCACAGCCTGCAAGCCCCGTAATGAGCACTGCCGACATCAGCACAGCCGTTATGCGTTTTAATTTCATACCAAGTGCATTCCTTTCTTTATCTTCTTTTCAACAATCCCGAGCAGGCCGTCACTTACGATCGCGATAAGCGCGATCAGAAAGCTTCCGGAAAATGTCATTGCAGTATCGTAGATCGTGATCCCTCTGTAGATTGCGACGCCAAGCCCGCCGGCTCCGATAAACGATGCGATTGCCGCAACCGAAATCGTCATGACCACCATATTGCGGACTCCCGCCACGATAACTCCCATTGCAAGAGGGAGTTTGATCTTCAGCATGATCTGGGCCCTTGTACTTCCCATCGCCTCCGCGGCCGAGACAATATCGCTGCTGACTCCGGTTATTCCGGCATAAGTGTTCCTCACCATCGGCATGATCCCGTACAGTGTAAGCGCGACGACCGCTGTCGGATTACCGATTCCCAGCAGAGGAATGAGCATCCCCAGCAGAGAAATTGACGGAATTGTATAACAGATGTTCGCCACGGTAAGTACCGGACCAGATGCTTTCGGACACTCGGCTATCCATATTCCCAGCAGGAGGCCTGTGATTCCCGCTAAGAGGACCGCAGTCAGCGAAAGAGTGATATGCGCGCCGGTAAGCTCCAGAAACCAGTCTTTTCTCTCGATATAAAGCTGTATCACGTTCTGAAAGAACTCCACATTTTCTCTCCTCTCAGATGAATTTCACCGCAAAAAATACGGATACAATGCACATTATAATTCAAAGCACCTGATTTTTCCATATGTAAAATATTTCTGTCCTGTTTTTACATTGATTTTACGCGTATTTCACACTGTCCGGATAGAACCGTTTACATTTTTGAGAGAAAATATAAAAAAGATAGCAGCGTCAATGTAAAATGGCACTTATAGTATCTATATTTACAGAAGGAGATCCTGTTTATGAAAAAAAGATTTTCTGCCCTGCTTCTGACTCTCTGTACTGTATTCCTTACTGCCGGCTGCTCTCTTCTGCAGGGAACAGCTCTTACCGGAAACAGCGGAGAGTCCACGGGCAATAACGATTCTGCCTTTACCGCCGGCAGTGGTGATACAACAATCCGTATCCTGTCCGGATCCGAGAATCAGGAACTGGAAGACATTATCTCAGACTGCGCAGACAAGGCAGGAGTGCGCATTGAAATGGATTATCAGGGTTCTGTCGACATTATGCGCGAGCTGCAGAGCGGAGCCGCAGGCTACGATGCAGTATGGCCTGCCAGCAGTATGTGGCTGTCTCTCGGTGACTCACAGCATCTGGTGAAACACAGCCAGTCCGTCTCTCTGACTCCCGTAGTGTTCGGCATACGCCAGAGTCTTGCTGAAGAGCTGGGATTTACAGACGGGGATGTATCTGTAAAGGATATCCTCACTGCGATCAGCGATGGTAAGATGACATTCTGTATGACAAGCGCTACACAGTCCAACTCCGGTGCAAGTGCTTATATTGGTTTTCTCTACGCGCTGCTTGGCAAACAGGAGGGACTGACGTCGGAGGATCTGCAGAGCGATGCCCTGAAAACTCAGATCCGTGAACTGTTAAGCGGGGTAGACAGAAGCTCCGGCAGCTCTGACTGGCTGAAGGATATGTTCCTGAAAGGAAACTATGACGCCATGGTCAACTATGAATGTCTGGTCATCGATGCAAACGAACAGCTTACGGCAGAAGGAAAAGAACCTCTATACGTTGTTTATCCTTATGACGGACTTTCCATTGCCGATTCACCTCTGGGATATGTAGACCATGACGACGGGCAGAAAGAAGAGGCTTTCCTTGCCTTTCAGGAGGAGATCATGTCAGCGGACAGCCAGTCCGCCATCGAAGCGACCGGAAGACGTATTACTGCCAGCGGCGTCTCAGAAGAAAACAAAGATGTCTTCAGCGCTGACTGGGGAATTGACACAGAACGGATACTCTCCCCGATCCAGATGCCCGAAGCAGATGTTCTCATGGACGCACTGAACATTTATCAGACAGAATTTAAAAAGCCGTCACTCAACATCTACTGTCTGGACTTTTCCGGCAGTATGACAGGAGAAGGCGAAGACCAGCTCAAAGAAGCCATGTCCCAGATCCTGATCCAGAAAAACGCTGAGAAAAATCTGCTTCAGGCAAGTGACGGTGAAGTTAATATTGCCGTGCTTTTCGATGATGAAATCGTCGATATCCTTCAGGCATCGGATGACAGCGACGCTGCACTGGAAGAACTTTACAATGAAATTGCTTCCGCGCAGCCCGGAGGCGGAACGGATATTTATAAAGCCGCGGCAGAAGCCTACAGCCTGGCTTCCGGCTATGACTTAAGCCAGTATACTCCGGCCGTTATCCTTATGACTGACGGGCAGTCTGTATACAATGAATCCGTATTTGAAGACGCACTCGAAGCATATGGCAGCAGCATACCTGTGTTCTCCATTACATTCGGGGATGCTGATCCTTCACAGCTTGAAGATCTGGCAGCAATAACGGACGCCCGCGTCTTTGACGGCACAAAAGATCTGACAGAGGCATTCCGCAGCGTAAAGGGATATAACTAGAAACCGGACCGGGAACAGATGTATTTAAAGAAAGGATCTTATGGTGAATGAAACCGGATAAATGGAAAGACACATTAAGCATCATCTTATCTGCAGTACTGGCACTGGCACTGTTTCTCATTCTTCTGCTGATACTTAAGTGGAACCTGATCCTGTGCATGGTACTTGCAGCCGCAGTATATATCGCGCTGAGCCTTATCTTTAAACCTGTAAAACGTATCGGCAGGATCGAGGTAGACGCCTTAAGCAACGGTGAATTTCTGAACGATCGGCTGACTGAGGCAGGATCTGATTATGACCGGATGCAAAGGGCGGTCCGTCAGATTCAGGAACAGCCTCTTCTCCGGGAATGTCAGGATCTCATCAGCCGCGCAGGCAGCATCTTAAAATATCTCACCGACAACCCGGAGAAAATTCCCGCTGCCCGGCGCTACATCGACTATTATCAGGAAACGGCTGCAAACGTACTGGAACATTATGCAGAACTAAAAAGTACAGGTTTGTCCACAGTTGAAACAGAAAAGGTATTAAAGAGCACCCGCGAAAGTATTTCCACTCTCAAGGCTGCATTTGACCTCCAGTTTGAAAAACTGATGCAGAATGAACTGATGGATATGGAAGCCGATCTTAACCTCCTGAAACAGACACTCAGATCAGAAGGCTATAAAGAACCGGAAAAGAAAGGACAGGAGATTTCCAAATGAAGAAAAGAATGATCGGGCTCGCACTTCTTGTCGTGATCATGCTCGTGACCGGCGGTATTTATATGGCGGCCGGCCGTACTCCGCAGATCATCACCGTAGACGGATATGTAGGCGGAGAAAAGATCGAACTGCTGGAAGACGAAGAAGTACAGTCAATCCTGGAAGAAGATTACGGGGTAAAGGCCGACTATTCCCGCGCCGGCTCCCTTGACATGATGACGGCAGATATGGACGGGATGGACTACCTCTTCCCGTCAAGCAGTATTGCAGGGGAATATTACGAAGATCTCCACGGTTCGCCGGAACAGAGCGAGATCGTCCTCAACACTCCCATCGTTCTCTACACACACCGGGCCGTGCTGGATGCATTTGACAGTCAGGGACTGATCTCCTCATCCGGCAGCTCCTATTATATCGATATGACAAAACTGGTAGAGCTGATCCAGAACGACACATCATGGGCTGATATCGGTCTTCCCGAGCTGTATGGAAATATTTCCGTAGACACCACAGACCCTGCCAGATCCAATTCCGGAAATATGTTTGCCGCCCTTCTTGCAAATGTATTGAACGGGGGACAGACACTGACGCAGGAAAATCTCCAGACAATCCTGCCGCAGCTTCAGGACATTTTCGGAAAACTGGGATATATGGAAACATCATCCTCAGATCTGTTCAGCCAGTTTCTCAGAATGGGCATCGGGGCGAAACCTGTCATTGCCGGATATGAGAGCCAGCTTATCGAATATGCAGCCCTCTACCCGGATCAGTACGAAACTATGAAGGACGATATCGTCATGCTCTATCCCACGCCGACTGTCTGGTCCACTCACGTGTTTATCGCTCTGGATGCAAACGGACAGGTGCTCCTGAACGGACTTCTGGATGAAGATATCCAGCGGCTTGCATGGGAAAAGCACGGATTCCGCACAGGCAATTATGCAACTGTATCTGAAAGCAGCAGCCTGACCGCCCAGGGCGTGGCAGATACGATCACCCAGGTAACACAGGTCCCGTCCTATGATGTTATGAAAGTGATCATTGAACAGCTGCAATAAAATTACACTATAAAATATACTTAACGGAAACAGAAAAGGAGGCTCTTTTATGCCTGAGATCACACTTGCAGACCTTGTAAAATCCAGTTCTGTTCAACCTGCACCCGAAGTCCCGTCGGCTGCTGCTGAGGAACTAAATGAACAGCTTGACATTCTGACTCCCGAAGAGCGCAGACAGGCAGATGAACTCAAAGAACAGATTGACATACGCGATTCCCAGATGCTCATGCAGTACGGCTCCGGGGCCAGACAGAACATCGCTGAATTCTCCGGAAATATATTGAACAATATCCGTGCCAAAGACACCGGATATATCGGGGAACTGATGACAGACCTTGTCACGAATGTGCAGGATCTCAATTTTGATTCCCTCGAAAAAGACTCCGGCATCCTCGGCATCTTCCGGAAAGCAGAAGCAAAAGTAAAGAAATTCCTCTCTCAGTATGAAAAGCTTGAAGTACAGGTGGACCGTATCGAAGGGAAACTGGAAGAAGCACGTATGGAAATGCTCAAGGACATCGGTATGTTCGATTCGCTCTACCAAAAGAATCTTGACTATTTCAAACAGCTCCAGATCTACATCACAGCAGGGGATGAAAAGATAAAAGAACTCCGGGAACAGACGATCCCGTCTCTGCGCGCCGAAGCAGAGAAAAGCGGGGATCCCATGCATGCCCAGCTCGTCCGGGATTTCGAAGATACTGTAACCCAGTTTGAGAAAAAGGTACACGACCTGAAGACGAGCAAGACAATCGCCATTCAGACAGCTCCCCAGATCAGGCTTATCCAGAACAACGACAAACTGCTTGCTGATAAGATCCAGACTGCTATCCAGGAGACCATTCCCCTTTGGAAGAGCCAGATGGTAATGGCCCTCGGGCTTTACAGACAGCAGGAAACGCTGAAACTGCAGCGCGATGTCACAGATACGACCAATGCACTGCTGCTGAAAAACTCCGAAATCCTCAAACAGAATACTATCGATGTGGCGAAAGAATCTGAACGCGGCATTGTAGATATCGAAACACTCAAAAAAGCGAACGAAAACCTGATCTCAACTATGAATGAAGCGGTCCGTATTCAAAAAGAAGGCCATGACAAACGCATGGCTGCCGAACAGGAACTTATCAAAATCGAAAATGAAATCAGACAGGCGCTGCTCACATAGAACAGCGCCTGCAGTCTGTCAGTCAGACACTTTGTCTGTCGCTTCCTCAGTTAAAGCTGTCATTTCACTTAAGTCCAGATCAAGCAATTCTGCGATTTCTTCCCTGGACCTGCCTTTCTTTATCATATTTTCAATAACACGTTTCAGTGCTGCGTGTTCACCCTTCTGTATTCCCTGTTGTATTCCTTGTTGTATTCCCTGCTGCATCCCACGCTCCAATCCCTGTTCCATGCCGCGTTTCAGTCCCCGCTCCATACCTTTTTGTTCTCCTCGCCGTAAAGCACTGCTCATCTGTGAGTTATAATCTCTGATGGCGCGTTCACGCGCTTCATACTCCAGTTTAGCCCGCTCATCCGCACTCAGCTTTTCCAGTTCCTTGTACGCCTCTTCAATGTATGAATCCGTTTTTGCCATAGCCGCAAACTCCTTCCTCGACTTCCCGCCAAAGAATTTCATCCACTTAATAAGGTCATCTCCGCTCCTGATATCCGGAGGCAGCTTTTTGAGTTCCAGAACCTGTATTTCCATAAGATCAGTATATTTCTTCCCGGTTTTCTCGTCACAAAAGCATATCGTACGGTAACATTTTGTATCTTTTTCAAAATGAATAAAGTCCAAAATGCTGACATGTATGCATTTCTTGAGATTCTCGTAAGGTTCTCCCTTCTTGAGCTGACCGGCAAATATCTTACTCAGATAAAAGAGCACCCGGGCATCCCAGTAGTCAAAACAGGCCACCTGCATCTCCATGTCAATCTGCGTTTTATCTTCCATCAGTACCCGGACATCGAGAATCCCAAGTTTATCATCCTGATACTCCTGACCGAGCACGGTAGGAAGCAGCACAGTCTCACGAATTGTCTCCGGATCTTTCTTAAGGAGTGCCGCAATAAATCCTTTTCTCACTTTCGGATTATTCATCAGACCCTTAAAGCAGAAATCCACATGAGCTTGCTCATAGGTGGGTGAAGGACCTTGGGACCCGCCCCGATATGAGCATAAAAGTGGGATATATATCCCACGATATGCGAATATTGGGC
>NXNN01000180.1_pt1 | contig 11397 bp, 13 predicted proteins | sample 2041041 | NCBI WGS metagenome assembly NXNN01 (sample SAMN07660617, study PRJNA407663) | chicken gut metagenome | isolation source: caecum content treated with Lincosamide | host: Gallus gallus domesticus | place: Czech Republic: Brno | collected 2016 | reverse complement strand
TTTTATAACGCTTTTTTGTACCGCAGACATAATTTTCAACGCTCGCAAAAGTTTAATTTTTCGCACCTAAAAAGGTAATTAATACAGCATTATTTAAGGCATAGTACGGCACCAATCGTCAAAATTCCGCATTTTGTTTAACGTGAATGCTTTTGCATTTAATGTCTGCATTCGGGAAAACGGAAACACGACTTTACGCGGAGTAACTGTCCGCGTTTTATGTAAAGTACGTTATCGCGCCCGAAAAAATTGCATAGGCAATCTGCGTTCTGTATTCCTCGTCTGAAAGCAGCGCCTCGTCGCTCTCGTTGGATAAAAATCCGCACTCGACAATGACGGAGGGGCTGTCTGTGCATTCCAGCATATAGTAATCGCCTATAAGCGGACTGTTCTTTTCCGCCGCGCCCTCCATAGAGTTAAGGCTTTGCTGTATGCACACGGCAAGCTGTTTTCCGCTTTGACTTTCTTTGTTGAAGAACACTTGCGCGCCGCGTCGCGAGGTATCCGAATAAAAGTTCTGGTGCACGGAAATAACCATATCGGCGCCGCATTCCTGTATAATCTGGCGTCGTTTCTGCATATCTCTCAGCTTAAAGCCCTTGGTGGGCAGTCCGTAAAGCCCCGCCTGACTTTTCCTGGTAAGCACGGTGTTGAACCCCGCCTTGCTGAAAAACCCCGCAAGCTCGCGCGAGATGGAAAGGTTAATATCGCTTTCCTTAACGCCGCTTTTCTTTCCGCGCACGCCCGCGTCTATGCCGCCGTGCCCCGCGTCTATAACTATTACGGGCGTATTCCTTGCCTGCGCGGAGGATATCCCGCCGCATAAAATTCCCACTGTTCCGCTGAAAGCAATTATTGCCGCGGCCAGCGCAAGAGCGCCCTTTTTAACGGTCAACATTTTCACGCTATATAGTACTGATTGTTTGATTTTTTTATGACTTAATGGTATAATAAAATCAAATATACAATGGTGGCGTATGCTCGGAAAAGATGAAATTCTGTCGCCTGAAGGCGCGCGCAATTTAAATCCCGTGGTGCTTGCATTTGTCGGCGACGCGGTATATTCTCTGTACGTAAGGGAAAAGCTTGTCCGCGGAACGGACTTCAAGACGGGCATGCTCCAAAAGCTTGCCTCGCAAAAGGTTTCGGCGCACGGTCAGAGCGAGCTTACCGAAAAAATTCTTCCCGCATTGACCGAGGAGGAGGCGGACATATTCCGCCGCGGCAGGAACGCAAAAAAGACTACGCGCTCCAAGCACGCGAGCGTCGGCGAGTACAACCGTTCTACGGGGTTCGAGGCGGTGCTCGGCTATCTGTATCTTACGGGGCAATACCAAAGGATAGATTTTCTTTTAAAGGACTGATATGAAAACCGAAGGCAGGAACGCCGTTCTTGAACTTATAAAAAGCGGCAAACCTATAGAAAAAATAGTAATGGAAAAAAATCCGCAGGGTTCGCTTTCGCGCATATTTGCCGAAGCGCGCCGCGCGGGCGTGCGCGTTCAGTTCGCTGAAGGCAAGGCGCTTGACAGAATGAGCGCGACGGGACACCATCAGGGCGTCATAGCTTTCGCCGCGGAGTACGAATATTGCGACCTTGAGGACATAATAGAATCCAAGGGCGAAAAGGGCGGATTTGTAATACTGTGCGACGGCATAGAGGACGTGCACAACTTAGGCTCTATAATAAGAGTGGCGGAGTGCGCGGGCGCAGACGGCGTGGTAATTCCCGCGGTAAAATCTGCCTCCGTCAACGAAGCGGTAATAAGAATTTCCGCAGGCGCGGCAAATCATATAAAGGTGGCAAAAGTGCCTTCGCTCAATGCCGCCGTAGATAAATTAAAACAAAGCGGCTACTGGCTTTACGCATTGGAAGCCGACGGCGAAAGCATTTATTCTGCCGACCTTTCGGGCAACGTAGGTCTTGTAATCGGCGGGGAGGACAGCGGCGTAAGGCGCCTGACGCGCGAAAAGTGCGATAAAACTCTTTCCCTTCCGCTTCTGGGCAGGGTAAATTCTTTGAACGCCTCGGTAGCATTAGGCATAGCCGCATACGAAGTGGTCAGATGCAGACTGAAAAACTGAGCGACGAAAAGCTGGCTTTATTATCCCAAAGCGGCGACAAAACCGCCACCGACCAGCTTTTAAAACGCTATAAAAACATGGTTTTATCCGTCGCGCGCAGGTTTTTCCTTTCGGGCGGCGAAACGGAAGACCTCGTTCAGGAAGGCATGTGCGGACTTTATTCCGCCATACAGGGCTATGCGGAAGGCAAGTCGTCCTTCGCCTCGTACGCGGCGCGCTGCATACGCAACCGAATAATAGACGCGGTAAAGACAACGGGCGGCGCAAAGCATTCGGCGCTAAACAACTTTCTGCCCATAGTCGAAGTCGGGGAAGAGCTGTACTCTTCGTCCGATACCGAAAACCCCGAGGACGAGCTTATAAAGCGCGAAAACAGGGGCGAATTTCTGCAGAAGATAAGCAGAAATCTTTCCTCTTTCGAATTCAAAGTAACGGTAATGTATATGGACGGCCTTACCATGGCGGAAATGTCGTCCGCGACGGGCAAACCCGTCAAAAGCATAGATAACGCCCTTCAGCGCGCCAAGCGCAAGCTGTCGGGACTGTTCTGATTTTAAGCCCCGAACGGGGCGAAGGCGGTTGTCTGCCTGCGGCGGCGTTTCAGTTGCGCAGGCAAAAAACAAATTAAGGAAGCGGCAAATGGCATATCTCGCGTTTTACAGAATGTTCCGCCCCGACACGCTCGACAAAGTGGTGCGCCAGGAACATATAGTAAAAATTTTAAAAAACCAGATAGAAAGCGGAAAAATAGGTCACGCATACCTGTTCTGCGGACCGCGCGGCACGGGCAAGACGTCCGTGGCTAAAATTTTCGCCCGCGCGATAAACTGCGAGCATCCCGTAAACGGTTCGCCGTGCGGCAAATGCCCCGCGTGCCTCGCGCTGTCTTCGGGCGGCAATCTTGATATATCCGAAATAGACGCCGCGTCCAACAACGGCGTGGACGAAATGCGCGACCTGCGCGAAAAGGTGCAGTATCCCCCCGTGGCGGGCAGGTACAAAGTTTACATCATAGACGAAGTCCACATGCTCACGGCGTCTGCGTTCAACGCAGTTTTGAAAACGCTTGAAGAGCCCCCCGCGCACGCGGTATTCATACTCGCCACCACCGAGCCGCAGAAAATTCCCGCAACCATACTTTCGCGCTGCATGCGCTTCGATTTCAAACTCATACCCCAGCGCGACCTTGAAGGCCTTTTGAAGGGCATACTCCAAAAAATCGGCAAGGAGTACGAGGAAGAGGCGGTTGCCGCCATAGCCCGCGCGGGTGCGGGCAGCGCGCGCGACACGCTTTCCATAGCCGATATGTGCGTTTCGTACTCTTCGGGCAAGCTGACATATTCCGATGTCAACGCCGTACTCGGCAGCGCCGATTTTTATAAAATAGCCGAAGTTGTGCGCATGCTTTTATGCGACAATTCGGGCGGAGCGCTCTCCTCGGCGGAAGAAGTATTCTCCGGAGGCAAAAGCGCGGGTGTCTTCATAAAGGATATTTTATCCTTTCTTAACAACGTCGCCGTCGCAAAAATGTGCAAAAACGCAAAGCAGATTTTAAACCTTCCGGACGAAATGTTCTCGGCAATAAGCGACATAGCTCAGGCGGACGGGCACAAAATACTGCGCGCTACTGAAATTTTCGTAAAGGCGGAAGGCGATATGCGCTACGCTGCGGACGCGCGCGTCGTGCTAGAAACGGCAATTCTGCGCTGCACTCTGCCTCAGGCAGATTATAATATAGACAGTCTTATCGCCCGCGTCTCCGCGCTCGAAAAGAAGCTCGAAAACGGAGTTGCGGCTAGCTTGCCGCAAACGGTTTATTCCAAACCCGCGCAAAATGCGCCTGTTGAAGAAACTAAGTCAGGCTCGTCTTTTGCAAAACCTTTCGCGGGCAGCGCTCCTACGGCAAAGCCTACTGCGCAGACGGACGAAGTGCAGTCGGATATGTTCAGCGGCAGAACGGGCAAAGCCACGGCATTCTGGGCGGATACCGCGCCGCAGAAAAAGCCTTTCGTAGCCGCAAAACCCGCTCTTAAGGAAAGCGCGGAAGAGGACGTTTTCGCCTCGTCAGCTCCTTCGGCTTCCGTTTCGCGTCCTGCTAGCGTGCAGGGCGGCGCACAAAGCGGTTCGCTTACGGGCAAAAGCGTGCACGCGGCGCTGCTGCGCGCACTTCGCACAACGCATAAAAACGCCGTACTGTTCACCCTTTGCTCCGACCTCACCTGCGTGCAGGAAGGCGGCAAATTTGTGTTCAATACGGAAAACGAAACGGTCAACCGCGCGATAACAAGACCGGAAAACGCAAAAATCCTTTCAGAGGTGCTTGCGGGCGCGGGCGTAACCGATTACGAAGTTCGCCTCGTCAAAAAAGACGACGGCTACAAAAAGGCAATCGACGCGCTCAAAGCCAATTTCGGCGGCACGGATATAGACATAAAGTAATCGCAAAACCTAAAAAATTCAGAACCGCAAGGTTCGTCTCAATAAAAAATTTATAAGGAGATTTTTATTATGGCAGCATTCAGGGGCGGCATGGCCGGGGGAATGAACAACCTCGTAAAGCAGGCTCAGAAAATACAGGAGCAGATGCAGGCTGCGGAAAAGGAGCTTGAAGAGCTTGAAGTGGTAGGCATTTCAGGCGGCGGCGAAGAGGGCGACGAAACGGTAGTCATCTACATGAACGGCAAAAAAGTAATAAACGGCGTTGAGTTCGGCAGCAAAATTTCTGGCATGATCGACCTTTCCGACGAAGAGGACGTGGAGATGCTCGAAGACCTCATTCTCGCGGCAATCAACGACGGCTATAAAAAGGCGGACGAACTCTACGAAGAAAAGATGGGCAAGTTCGGCGGAGCAAGCCTTCCCGGCATGATGTAAAAAGCCGCGGACGGTTGCAGCATATGCAATCAAAGCTGCATCTCTCGCATTTTGAAAGGTTAAGATGGATATATTCATAGAGCCCATCGGCAGGCTTATAAACGAATTCACCAAGCTTCCCGGCGTCGGCAAAAAGACGGCGCAGAGGTATGCTTACAAAATAATAAACATGAGCGCGGACGAGGCGGAAAATTTCGCCAGAGCCATAACCGACGCCAAGCGCAAGGTAAAGTACTGCAAAGTATGCGGCAACTTTACCGAAAACGACATATGCGAAATATGCCGCCTGCGCGACAAATCGGTAATCTGCGTGGTAAAAGAGCCCAAGGACGTAATAGCGCTTGAAAAATTGCACGAATACAAGGGCGTATATCACGTTCTGCACGGCGTAATCAATCCCATGGAGGGCATTGGTCCCAACGACATCCGCATAAAGGAACTGCTGTCAAGGGTAAACGAAGGCGGGGTAAAGGAAGTCATAATGGCAACCAATCCCGACGTGGAGGGCGAAGCTACGGCTATGTACATAGCGCGGCTTTTAAAGCCTTTAGGCATAAACGTAACAAGGCTTGCGCACGGCATACCTATCGGCAGCGAGCTTGAGTATACCGACGACGTAACTCTTTCGCGCGCGCTTTTGGAAAGAAAGTCCATTTAAAATTTTGCGCGGCGGCGCGCAAAAAGATATGCGCGGTTATGCGTAAATCTTATAATATGCAAGCTTTTTTGGCGTGCGGCAAAACCGCATTCGTCAGATAAATCTGCACCTTTAAGGCGCATTAAATTACTTACGACGCGCCGAATTCGGCGCTTTACATAAAGGGGACAAAAATATGAAAATTTCCGTTCTCGGCTGCGGCAGATGGGGTTCGTTCATCGCGTGGTACCAGTCGGCGATTAAAGGAAATGACGTAATAAGCTGGGGACCCGAAGGCGAACCTTCTTACGAAGTTTTAAAAAATACTGGCAGGAACGAGTACGTCGAACTCGACGGCAGAATAAAGCTCACCTGCGACCTTGAGTACGCTCTCAGAGAAAGCGACATAATAATAATTTCCATAAGCTCGCAGGGACTGCGCGGCTTTATGCAGAAGATAATAAAGTACCCCGTGCAGGACAAAATTTTTGTTCTTTGCATGAAGGGCATAGAGGAATCTACAGGCAAGCGCCTTTCCGAAGTGCTTACCGAAAGCGGCATAGACAAAGACAAAATTGCCGTATGGGTAGGTCCCGGGCACATTCAGGCGTTCGTCAAAGGCATACCCAACTGCATGGTAATTGACTCTTCCAATGAAGAGCTCAAGCGCTACCTTGCCGACAATTTCAAAAGCAACTTAATACGCTTTTATTACGGCAACGACCTTATCGGCACAGAAATCGGCGCGGCGGCAAAAAACGTGCTCGGCATTGCCGCGGGCATACTCGACGGAAGCGGCTACGTAAGCCTGAAAGGTCCGCTTATGGCGCGCGGCGCGTACGAGGTAGGCTCGCTTATAAAGGCAATGGGCGGCAATTTCATGTCGGCTTACGGCCTTGCGCACCTCGGCGATTACGAAACGACGCTCTTTTCCGAATATTCGCACAACCGCCGTTACGGCGAAATGATGGTTCACGGCGCAAAGTTTGAAAAACTTGCCGAAGGTGTAATGACGGCAAAGGCAATGAAAAAGCTCGGCGAAAAGTACGGCGTTGAACTGCCCATAACCGAAGCCGTTTACGAAGCGTGCTTCTTATCGCACGCATTTGAAAGCGGCGACGGCGCAAAAGAGTGCATGAACATAATTTTAAAACTTTTCGACAGGGCAACCAAAAGCGAATTTGAATTCTGATTAAAGGCGTTTTGTCTTTATTCGGGGGGCGGTATGGCAGAAGAAAAAAAGTGTACGGCGTATCCGCACATCACATTGTATGTGATTTTAAACTTTATGCTTTTTTGTTTCAGCTTAATTTTCTGCGTTCTCCTTTCAAAAGATTTCGGCGAGGTGTTCAGGGTAATAGATATCGTGCTTGCCGTCTTGTTGTCGGTCAGCTTTGCTTTCACCTTTGTTTATACCACGTTTTCAGGCTGGAACGGTAAAATTATATTCGATGCCGAAAAAGCGTGCCAGAAGCGCTGGGGCAAGTTGTATGAATGGCGGTGGGATGACGTATGCGATATAACCTGCAAAACTTCAAGACCTTGGATTTTTTGCATAAGAATAGGCAGATACGACGTGCCGCCCGCCTTTAAAATGTATTGCCGTTCGCACGATAAAGTTCTTTGTTTCAGACTTAACTCTGATTTGGACGAAAAGTTTACTCAATTATGCTCAAACGCAGCCATAAACGAAAAATTCTGCAAACTTATATCCGAGTGCGACTTTTATTACAGTTTCAGATATAACAAAAACAAGCCCCATACCGCGCGTGCGGAAAAAAGACTTGCCAACGGCATGATTATTTATTTTGTTGCGCGGCTTTTGGCAGTGTTGTTTGTGTTTGCAGCCATTATTCTGTTTTATGCCGAACAAACTGTGGTTGCCATAGTTATGCTTGCGTGCATGGCTGTATTTTTGATTATAGGCGTCGTCGCTTATTTTTTAGTAAGAAAAAATAAATAAATCGGACGGCAAGGAAGACGGCGACGGTTGCAATGATAAATAACGCTTAATTAAGGCGTAATCTTCTTTGCGCGGCAATAATGCAAACAATTATAAAAAATTTTTATTGCTTTACAAAAAAAGTAAAAAATTTGCAACCGCGCGTAATGGGTTGCAAATTTTTTGATTGCATTTTAAAATAATATCGGAAAAAATTTAACGGCTTGAAGGATTAATATGGTAAGAAACGATTTAAGAAATGTAGCGATAATAGCACACGTTGACCACGGCAAAACCACGCTTGTCGACGCGCTTTTAAAGCAGAGCCACGCATTCAGAGAAAATCAGGCAGTAGAAGAAAGGGTTATGGACTCCAACGACATAGAGCGCGAGCGCGGCATAACCATACTTGCAAAGAACACGTCCGTGCACTATAAGGGCGTTAAAATCAACATAGTAGACACCCCGGGCCACGCCGACTTTTCGGGCGAAGTTGAAAGGGTTATGATGATGGTTAATGGCGTACTCGTTCTCGTAGACGCCGCCGAAGGCCCTATGCCCCAGACCCGTTTCGTTGTGCAGAAGGCGCTTGAAATGGGTCACAGACTCATAATAGTCGTAAACAAAATAGACCGTCCCGACGCCCGCCTTGCTGAAGTTCAGGACGAAATACTTGAACTTCTGATGGAGCTTGACGCCACAGACGACCAGCTTATGAGCCCCGTTGTATGGTGCTCCGGCCGCAACGGCACCGCCACGCTCGACATAAATACCCCCGGCAAGGACCTCACGCCGCTTTTCGATACCATACTTTCGCACATTCCCCCTATGGAAGTGGACGAAAAGGGCGGACCTCAGCTTCTCGTATCTTCCATCGACTATAACGACTATGTCGGCCGCATAGGCATAGGCAGAATAGAGCGCGGCGAAATACTTCAGGGTCAGAGCGTAGTAGTTACCAACTACAACAATCAGCAGATGAGAATGGCTGGCAAAATAGCCAACCTTTATCAGATAGAAGGTCTTAACCGCGTACCCTGCGAAAAGGCAATTGCCGGCGATATAGTATGTTTTTCAGGCCTTGAAAAAATAAACATAGGCGACACCGTGTGCTCGCCCGACTGCGTGGAAGCTCACAAATTCGTAAAAATTTCCGAGCCTACGGTAGAAATGACTTTCTCTGTAAACGATTCTCCTTTTGCCGGCAAAGAGGGCAAGTGGGTAACCACGAGGCACCTTCGCGAAAGGCTTTTCCGCGAGCTTTTAAAGGACGTTTCTCTCCGCGTTGAAGAAACGGAGTCTGCCGACAGTTACCGCGTGTGCGGCAGGGGCGAAATGCATCTTTCCATACTCATCGAAAACATGCGCAGAGAGGGTTACGAATTCCAGGTATCCACGCCTCGCGTTATGTACAAGGAAATTGACGGTGTTAAGTGCGAGCCTATGGAACGCCTCATAGTAGACGTTCCCGATGAATTTTCCGGCGCGGTATTCCAGAGCATGGGCGAAAGGAAGGGCGAACTTCTGCACATGAGCGCAGTAGGCAGCCGTACCCGCCTTGAATTCATAATTCCCGCCCGCGGACTTTTCGGCTACAAGAGCGAATTCCTTACCTCAACCAAGGGCGAGGGCGTATTCTCCAGCGTGTTCTTCGAGTATCAGCCTTACAAGGGCGAATTCTCGCGCCGCAGCACGGGTTCGCTTGTCGCGTTTGAAACGGGCGAGGCGGTAACTTACGGTCTTTACAACGCTCAGGGTCGCGGCACGCTGTTCATCGGTCCGGGTACAGCCGTATACGAAGGAATGGTTATAGGCGAAAGCCCCAAGAGCGAGGATATAAACGTAAACGTCTGCAAGCAGAAGCACCTTACCAACACGCGTTCGTCCTCCAGCGACGATGCTTTAAGGCTTATCACTCCCAAGCGCATGAGCCTTGAAGAGTGCCTTGAATTCATCGCCGACGACGAACTTCTTGAAATCACGCCCAAGAACATACGCATACGCAAGCGCATACTGGATAGCGAACTCCGCGCCAAAGCCAACGCAAAGCTTAAAAAGGGTATGTGAGCAAGGCTTTGTCCGCATAAAAGCAATTAAACAAGCATATATAAATACTGCCGCAGCGCGGCGGTATTTTTTTTGCCGCCGGAATATATCTGCGGCGGGTAAGGAGGCGGCTGTGGAAGGCGTTGCGCATACCGTACTTATAGAGGAATGCAAAAAAATTTCCGCCACGGGCATAGACAGCGTGGACGGGTTTACCCCCACGCAGATAATTTTAAGTTATTCGGGCGGCAGAATAATAGTTGCGGGCAGCGGGCTTAAAATTACTGCTTTTTCCAAGGGCAGCGGCGCGTTTGCCGCCTGCGGCGAGGTAACGGGCGTGAAGTACGCGGGCAAGGGCATAAAGTTCGCGCAAAAACTTTTCAAGTAATATAAGGCGGCAAATCAGCTTTTGCCACCCGTAAAATTTTTAAGGTAACGCGCGGAACGGTGCAAATTCTTTTAGCACTTTTCCCCGCCAGTGAATATAATGCAGCTGAAAATATTTTTAATCTGCCTTGCCTGCGGAGTCATAAGCGGAGTAGTTTACGACGTCCTGTACATAGTCCGCCGCACATTCCGCGGCGAAAAAGTCAGGTCTGTAAGGTACGCGGCGGTAACGGCAGTATGCGACGTTTTGTATGCCGCCGCGCTTACGCTGTCTTTCGTTTTCTGCTCCGTTTGCTTCTCTTTTCCCGATGTAAGGCTGTATATGATAGCCGCATGCGTGCTCGGAGCGGCATTGTATATCAAAAGTTTCCACATAATGGTTGCTTTTTTGATAAATAAATTGTATAATAGAACTACCAAAGTAGTAAAAAAAATAAAAAGCGCGCAAAAGCCGCGCCGCTTTGGCAAATCATAGAGGTAATCTTTAATGAATATACAGAAGCGCAATCGTCTTATAGCGGCGGGCACGGTAACCATAGTACTGTTGCTTGTAGTGCTTGTTGCAATAATGATTTACCAGCTTGTGGTTATAGTAGATCTCAACAAGCGCAAAAACGAGCTTAAGGAACAGATTGCGGAATATTACGACAGTATCAACGCCCCCGGCGGTCTTAAAGACCAGCTTGAGTATTACGAAGATTACGACGCGCTTTTCCAGCTTGCGGTCGAGTACGAAATCATAGGCAAAAAATAAGTTTGCCGCGCGCCGCTTGTTCATTTGCGGCAATTTTATACAGGTAAAGCATGAAAATTTCAGCGATAGACGTTGGTTCAAATTCCGTTCGCCTCATGGTAATGGCGGACGGAAAAACTTTATATAAGCAGATAGATACCACCCGCCTTGGTGAAGGCCTTGCCAAAAGCGGCGTTTTAAAGCCCGAAGCCATAGAGCGCACCGCGCGTTCCGTGCAGCTTTTTGCCGCCGCGGCGGAACTTAACGGCGCGGGCACGCCTTACGTGTTCGCTACTGCCGCCGTGCGTTCGGCGAGCAACGGCTCAGACTTTGTTAAGCGCGTAAAGGAGCTTTGCGGCATAGACGTGGACGTAATAAGCGGAGAAGAGGAGGCTGCCTGCGGCATAGCGGGCGCGCTCCGCGGCAGGGACGGCGGAATTATCGACCTCGGCGGCGCCAGCACGGAAATAACAGTGCAGAAGGGCGGCGCGGTCATTTATTCAAAAAGCGTTAATGCGGGCACTGTGCGCCTTTTCGACCTTGCCGGGCAGGACAAGTCCGCGCTTGAAAAAGTAATAGCCGAAAGGCTTGAAGATTACGGCAACCCCGACCTTTCGCAAGCCGATATGTACGGCGTGGGCGGCACGGCGACCAGCCTTGCGGCGCTGTATCACGGACTTGAAAAGTACGACC
>NXNN01000179.1_pt1 | contig 11596 bp, 16 predicted proteins | sample 2041041 | NCBI WGS metagenome assembly NXNN01 (sample SAMN07660617, study PRJNA407663) | chicken gut metagenome | isolation source: caecum content treated with Lincosamide | host: Gallus gallus domesticus | place: Czech Republic: Brno | collected 2016 | reverse complement strand
TATCCATCTTACCCCCCTCGGACATCAGCTCCTGGCTGATATCCTGAAGGAGTCTTTTCAGATCTGAGCAGATTTGAGATTTTGGGAAGGCTTAGTCCTCACAGACAATAATATCCTCAAAATCTGCTTTTACAACTTTTGCCAGATCTTCCGGCTTTAATTTTAAGGTAGTGCCTATCCTGCCTCCGCTTACATAGATTTCTTCATATTGCAAAGCAGACTTATGGATAACTGGATTTTAAAAAATGCCGGGTCGCTTGTTAACGAGCCGGTCAAAGAACAGACCGTAGGCGCCGACGAGGTCAAAGTTAAAATAGCATACGTGCTGGCAAACAACTTCGACGCGGTGCTCTATTCGGGCGAAACTAAGGTGCGTTACCCCAAAACTATCGGCAGATTTGCCGTAGGCAGGGTTACAGAGGCGGGCGCCGAATGCTACGGCGTGGAAAAGAACATGCGCGTTCTTCTTCAGCCTACGCGCAGCTGCGGAAGCTGCCTTGAATGCAAGACGGGAAAAGAGGACGAATGCGCTTCGCCCTGGATTGCGGGCAGAGATTTTGACGGATTTCTGCGCGATTTTGCCGTATGCAAATACACCGACGTTGCTCCTCTGCCCGATTCCGTAACCGATACCGAGGCGCTGTGCACCGAAGCCGTTGCCATCGCCGAAAAAATTTACGACAGGTTAGAGCTGCCCGCGGGCAGCAGGGTTGCGGTGCTTGGCAGCAATTTTGCGGGAAATATTATAGCACAGGTATTTCAGTACCATAAGCTTATTCCCATAGTAATAGACAACAGCCCACAGGCGCTTGAACGCGCGCGCTGCTGCGGAGTTTACTACGCTTTTGCCGCCGACGACGACCTTGCCGAAAACATTAACGAAGCTACGAGCGGTCAGCTTTGCGACGCGGCGGTATACACCACCTGTTCAAGGCTGGACCCCGCCACTACCATGCGCGTTCTTGCAAACGGCAAAAGCGCCGTGCTGGCAGGGTTTGCGCCCATAAACTTCAACATACCCGCGCGCGAGCTGTGCGATAAGAATACCACTCTTTTCAGCGTGATGAACGGCTTCGGCTATACGGACACCGCAATCAATCTGCTAGTTCACAAGGCCGTGAATACCGACGTGTTTGAAAAAGAAATGCTTACCGACTTTGACCCCAACGCAATTTACAAGGGGCTTTGCGACGTAAACAACGCGCGAAAGAGCAAGATGACCATTTTCAAGCTTATAATCTGACGGGCGCGCGACGCAAAAAAAAGGTTAAACCGCGCGGCACAGCAGTGCGCATTAACCGTTAAAATGATTATAAATTCAAATTGCCCCGCACATATGTGCGAACCAATAAATTATTTCCCGCAAAAAATCACTTTGCAGCCCTTCTGCCTTGCGATTTTTTGCGGTTTTTAAAATAAAAGGACAGGCGCGGCGACCGCCTTAAAATACAGCAAGAAAAAACGTGAAAAATATTTTATGCATTGCGAGCGACCTTGACGGCACTCTTCTTCCACCCACAAAAATAATGCCCGAAGATACATTTCCGCTTATAGACGAGATGTACCGCCGCGGCATAACATTTACCCCCGCGAGCGGCAGGCAGCTGCCCAACCTTAAAAAGCTGTTTGCGCCCGCGCTGGATAAAATTGCCATTATTGCCGAAAACGGCGGTCTGTGCTGGACGGGCGGAGAAATTATTTACTGCAACCCCACCCCCGCCGAAGACATTTTGTATGCGCTTGACATAATAAAGCGCGAAAAGGACCTGTTCCCCCTTTGCAGCGGCGTGGACTGCGCTTACTTCGATTCGGACGATACACAGTTTCAGGAAGTGCTGTACCGCTCTTACACCTGCGCGCAGAGGGTTGACGACCTTGAAAAAGCCGTAAAAAACAACACCATACTTAAAATTTCGGTATGGGACAAGCAGCCCGCCGCAGAACACGGCGCGGGCGCGCTCATACCAAAAATAAAGGGACTGAGGACTAAAGTTTCGGGCTACGACTGGCTGGACGTATGCACGGAGAGCGCGAACAAAGGCATGGCACTTGACGCGCTTTTGAATAGACTGGGCGCAGAAAGGGAACAATGCGTAGCCTTCGGCGACCATATGAACGACCTTGAGATGCTTCAGGTAAGCGGTCAGGCATTTGTTACGGCAAACGCCTTCCCCGAGCTTAAAAAATATATACCCAACGTTATACCCTCCAACGCCGAGTTCGGCGTAATCAAAAAAATAAAGGAGCTTTTATGAAACTTTTTATAGCCTCCGACCTGCACGGTTCGGCAAAATACTGCAGAATGATGCTTGAAGCCTTCGAGCGCGAAAAGGCAGACAAATTGCTGCTTCTCGGCGATATACTCTATCACGGTCCGCGCAACCCGCTGCCCGACGGCTACGCCCCTCAGGAAGTGGCGGAAATGCTTGCCAACTACAAAACGAAAATAATCTGCGTGCGCGGCAACTGCGAGGCTGAAGTAGACCAGATGGTGCTCTCCTTCCCCTGCCTTTCCGACTATGCGCTCGTATGCGCGGACGGCATAAACATTTATCTTTCGCACGGACACCGCGACGTACCTCCCCTCACGTCCGACGACGTATACGTAACGGGACACACCCACGTTCCGCTTATAGAAAAGAACGGTTTTCTGCACCTCAACCCCGGTTCGGTAAGTCTGCCCAAAGAGGCAAGCGAACGCGGCTACATCGTTTACGAAAACAGAACGTTCACTTTCAAAACGCTTGAGGGCAGGGAATACAAGCAGGCAACCGTATAACAATCGACACGCGCAACTTGCGCTAAAATTGCGCGGTGCTGTTAATTAAGGCATATATGCGCCCCAACGGACGTCAGCGATATGGAAAACAAATATTTTACACTTAACAACGGCGTAAAAATGCCGTGCTACGGCTTGGGCGTTTTTCAGAACAAAGACCCCGAGCTGTGCGAAAAGAGCGTTATAACCGCCATAGAAAACGGCTACCGAATGATTGACACCGCCGCCGTATACGGCAACGAGGCGGCAGTAGGGCGCGCCATAAAAAACTGCGGCGTGCCGCGCGAAGAGCTGTTCATAACCACCAAACTGTGGTTTGCCGATTGCGGCTATAAAAGGGCAAAAAAGGCGCTTGAACGCTCGCTTGAAAAGCTGGGGCTGGATTACGTGGATTTGTACCTTATACACGAGCCGTACGGCTGGGTACAGAATGCCTGGAAGGCTATGGAAGAATGCGTGCGCGAAGGCAAGATACGCGCGATAGGCGTTTCTAACTTCGGCATAAAAGAGCTTGAAAAGCTTATAAAAAACGCAGAAGTAGCCCCCGCCGTCAACCAGATAGAGCTTCACCCCTTTTATCAGCGCAAGGAGCTTGTAGACTACCTTAAAAATCACGGCATTCTCGCCGAGGCATGGGCGCCCTTTGCTGAAGGCAAGCTTGATATATTCCGCAACCCCGCCTTGTGCGGCATAGCCGAAAAACACGGCTGTACTGCGGCTCAGGCGATACTTGCGTGGCTGAACGCTCAGGGTGCGGCGGCCATACCCAAATCTTCAAAAGCGGAGCGCATAAAGGAAAACGGCGACTTTTTAAAGGTAAGCCTGACGAACGAAGATATCCGCCTTATAGACGCGCTCGACCACGGCGAAAGCCTTTTCCCGTGGGACAAAGGTCTGCGCGTGCCGCTGAGAAAGGCGCTTGGATTTTTCCACCTTGCAATATAATTGAAATTGTCGCCTTTTTGCCGCAAAATTTTGCGCTTGCTGAAAGGTTTGTCTTGCCTTTATGCTGACATACCCTTTGAGGCGTTAGCGTGCTACAAGGTTATAAAAACAATAAAACAAGCACGCCTTATGCAAGGAAAAAAGTTGTAAAAATCGATATATTATAATGCCGCCCCCGAAATTAATTTCGGGGGCGGCATTGTTTAAACAGAAAGTTGTCGCATTAAGAACATTGCTGCAAAAATTAGAAACCACCGGTTGAACCGGTGGTTTGCATATAACCTATACTAGTAAATTGACGACTCTCCCGTTGACGGTTGCTGAATTCTGGCAACGCATAACTATCACCGTCAGCCGCTATATCGCGGGTGTTTTTCCTCTAAAAAAGCGGTTGCGCGTTGAAACGCGCAACCGCTTTGCGTACTTTTTACTGGAAGCACAGTTTTTTGAAGAGAAGACACCATATCATATCAAGCCAGCCGATAATAATACCGGAAGGTATGGTTACGATTATACAGATTATAAGTCTGAGCAGTCCTCCCTTTTTAAGCCAGGTGCTCCATCTTACCACGATCTCCGTTATCCAGTTTACACCGGGGATAAGAAGAAGGATAATCTGAACCAGTCGGCTCTGCCTGTTAAACCAAGTCATAATCCACTCCTTATATTTATTTATATAAGTATTATACCACAAATAGCCGACATGTCAACATAAAAATTTTTCAAAGCCGAAGCGGCGCACTTTACATCTGTTAAAAAAGCTGCATTTTGAGCGTAAAATGCAGCTTTTTTATCAGTTTTTAAGCATTTTTGCAGTTGTTTTCGTACTTAAAAAATTTACAAACTTACCCCAGATAGGTGCGGCCGAGCATAAAAGCGTGCCCTTTTAAAAGAACCCAGATTAAATCGAGTATCCACATGAAGAATGCGCCTGGTATTACGGTAAGCACGCCGAGCACTATCCACAGCACGTCGTTTTTGACCACGCCGTTTACAACTCGGCACACGCTGTAAAAAATATCGAGCACGGGAATGCACAGAATAACCTTCAGCACGAGCGGTAATTCGTTTACCTGTTTTATAAATTCGTTCATAAAAAACTCCTTTTTTCGCGGCATTGACGCAACACGACTTGCCGCCCTATATTTATTATACCGCTACTGTCAATATATTATCACAAAAATAAGCGGCACAATACTCATTTGCAATAGGCTTACCCCTTTTCCGTGCTTATTTCTGCCGCAATAAAAAAATTGCCACGCGCATATGGCAAATTTAACGCCGCAAACGCTGCGCGGCGATGTAATTAAAAATTGACCCGCGCATATGCCGCAAACAAAAGCAAAAAAAACCGCCTTTGCTGTTTTGCAAAGGCGGTTTTATACGGTTTTATGCCTTTTCGGCAAAGCCGAAACTTTTAATTAAACCAATTCGATTATAGCTTCTTCAGAAGCATCGCCGCGACGTTCGCCGAGCAGATAGATGCGGGTGTAGCCGCCGCCCTGGCCAAGTTCTTCCTTGCGCTGGGCGTATTTGGGAGCAATTTCGTTGAAGAGCTTTTCCATTAAAGGATGCTGAACGTCTTCGGTGCGTGCCTTGAATTCAGCCTTCTTTTCGTTGAAGGCTTTGACTTCCTGCAAATCGCGCAGTTTAGCCATTATAGCGCGGCGTACGGCAAGCTTTTTAGGCGTGTCCTTTATGGACTTAACGGTTACTTCCTTGCCCTTCTTATCGGTGGTAGCTACATCGATTTCTTCGTTGAGGTCGTAAACGCTTATTGCCTTGGTTATTATTTTTTCTACGTAAGGCTGAAGCTCTTTGGCTCTTGCCGCAGTAGTCTTTATTTTGCCGTACCACAGAAGTTCAGACGCCTGATTCCTGAGTATCGCCATTCTCTGCTTGGTGGTTCTTCCTAATTTACCGGGCATTTTTCTTAGTCCTCCTTGTTAGCGAGCGAAAGTCCGTAAGACTGCAGCTTTAAAATAACTTCGTCAAGCGACTTTCTGCCGAGGTTTCTTACCTTCAGCATTTCGTCTTCCGTCTTTCTCGTCAAATCTTCTACTGTGTGTATGTTTGCACGCTTCAAGCAGTTGTAAGAGCGCACCGAAAGATCCATCTCTTCGATAGCCATGGCGAGCACCTGCTGCTGCTTGTCGTCCTCGTTCTTCACGAGTATATCCATGCCCTTTATCGTATCCGAAAGGTTTACGAAAAGGCTGATATGATCCTGCATTATTTTTGCGGCAAGGGATACGATTTCCTTTGCGCTGAACGCGCCGTTGGTCCATACTTCGAGAACGAGTTTATCGTAGTCGGTGTTCTGACCTACACGGGTGTTTTCGACATTGTAGTTGACCTTCTTTACGGGCGTATAGATAGAGTCGATGGGGATGTAGTCGATAAGGTCGGACCTGGTGTGGTCGGCGCCCTTATAGCCCCTGCCCCTGCCTATGGTTATTTCCATATCTATCTTGGAACCCGCGTCTACCGTGCAGATGTGCTGGTCGCCGTTGATTATTTCAATTTCGGCATCCTGCTCTATGTCGCTCGCTTTGACGTCTGCGGGACCTTCTTTGTAAAGATGAACTACTTTAACGTAATCTTTATCGGTAACTTTGGTTTTGATAGCCAGCGTTTTGAGGTTGAGGATTATTTCCGTAACGTCTTCTTTAACGCCGGGCACAGCCGAAAATTCGTGCTTTACGCTGCCGTCCAAAAATCTTATTCCCTGCGCCGCCGCACCGGGGAGCGCGGACAGGAGTATTCTTCTAAGGCAGTTGCCTATTGTAAGACCGAAACCCTTTTCAAGCGGTTCAACTACGACCTTTGCGTAAGACTGGTCCTCGCTTTCTTCCACTTCGATTTTGGGCATATCCATTTCGATCATGTTACTACCTCCTTAAAGATTTATTTATTACTTGGAGTACAGCTCGACAATCATATGCTCGGAAATCTGGCTGTCTATATCTGCCCTTACGGGAAGTTCTATAACCTTTCCTACAAGCTTTTCGCTATCAAACTCAAGCCATTTAGGCATGTTCGCCGCGGGCTTGGTACCCTTTACTTCGGCGAAGAATTTGTTGCCTGCCTTGCTCTCCTTAACGCCGATGACGTCGCCCTTCTTTACTATATAAGAAGGAATGTTAACCTTTTTGCCGTTTACCGTGAAGTGGCCGTGGTTTACAAGCTGCCTTGCCTGTGCGCGCGATGCGCCGATGCCGAGGCGGAATACTACGTTGTCCAGCCTTCTTTCAAGGAGGGAGAGCATGTTTTCACCGGTGATGCCCTTCATTCTGTCGGCCGTTTCATAATATTCTCTGAACTGGCCTTCCTGAACGCCGTAAATCCTCTTAACCTTCTGCTTCTCGCGGAGCTGCTGGCCGTATTCGGATACCTTTTTCCTGCCGGTGCCGTGCTGTCCGGGGGCCATGGGCCTCTTTTCGAACGGGCACTTGCCTGTATAACATTTATCGCCCTTTAAAAAGAGCTTACCGCCTTCTCTTCTGCAAAGACGGCACTTTGCTTCTCTGTAAGTCGCCATATTCTTTCTCTCCTTTTATACTCTGCGGCGCTTGGGAGGCCTGCATCCGTTATGAGGTATGGGGGATACGTCGGAGATGAGCGTTATTTCAACGTCGCACGCCGCTATAGCCCTTATAGCCGATTCTCTGCCCGCGCCGGGGCCCTTTACGTATACTTCAACCGAGCGAAGCCCGTGTTCCTTTGCTGCCTTTACAGCTGTTTCCGTAGCCATCTGTGCTGCGAAGGGAGTGCCCTTCCTGCTGCCTTTGTAGCCGAGGCTGCCTGCGCTGGACCATGCGATTGCGTTGCCCTGTGCGTCGGTTACGGTTACAAGCGTGTTGTTGAAAGACGACTGAATATGAACCTGACCTTTATCAACCTTCTTAAGCTCTCTGCGCTTTCTGGTGGTTGCAGTAGTCTTCTTAGTTGCTGCCATTTATTTACGTCCTCCTATTACTTTGCGCCCTTCTTCTTGGCGACGGTACGACGGGGACCCTTCCTGGTCCTCGCATTTCTCTTGGTAGACTGTCCGCGTACGGGAAGGCCCTTTCTGTGCCTGATGCCGCGGTAGCAGCCGATTTCCATAAGGCGCTTGATGTTGAGCGATACTTCCGAACGAAGTTCGCCTTCCACTCTTATGTTATGGTCTATATATTCCCTGAGCTTGGAAACGGTGGTTTCATCGAGATCCTTTACGCGGGTATCGGGGTCAACGCCCGTTGCGGCAAGAATCTTCTGGGAAGTTTTGAGCCCTATACCGTAGATATAGGTGAGACCGATTTCAATTCTCTTCTCTCTGGGTAAATCCACACCGGCAATACGTGCCATAGATTTAAATTCCTCCGTTAGACTTTTCTTTGATAATAATATAATGGATATTTGTGTGTATGTCAACCGCTGAGGGCAGCATGCATGATTGTGGAATGAGCGCACGCGCGCATTCAGCGAAATTATTTTTGTATTTATACCCGTGCGCGCACAAACAAGCTAAATCCGCGCGCGCCGCGGGTAATTATAAGGGCGAAAGATGCGCCCGTTCGGCCCGACCGCTTTTTGCGCGGTCTTCTTGTTTATTCAGGCGCGGGGGCGCTTTTAAAAGCCGCCCCGCTTAGCCCTGGCGCTGCTTATGGCTCTTGTTCTTGGAACAGATTACCATAACCTTGCCGTTCCTTTTGATTATCTTGCACTTGTCGCACATAGGCTTTACAGAAGGTCTTACTTTCATAATCTTTCTCCTTGAAGAATTTTTGATTTGTTTTTCGCTCGGTTACGATTTACTGCGCCACGTTATGCGACCCTTTGTAAGGTCGTAAGGACTCATTTCAAGCTTTACCATATCGCCTTCTATAATTCTGATATAGTTCATGCGAAGTTTGCCTGAAATGTAAGCCGTTATAACGTAGCCGTTTGCAAGCTGAACTTTGAAATTGGCATTGGGGAGGCACTCTATTACCTTGCCCTCCGCTTCAATTACGTCGTTTTTTGACACAAACCGTTTCCTCCGCTAAATTTTTGCGTCCCCGTCGGGCGCAGTTTTTGCCGCGGCGCTTATGTTTTTTAGCGCCGAATATACCTCGCTGTCGAACACCTTGCCGCCGTATGAAAACTTCTCGGCAATCGCCTCGGCCGTTTCAGGCAGCAGCTTTACGTGCTTTAAGCTCTTTTTTTTGGGCGAGGCCAGCTTTTTGTAGTTGCCGTCGCAGACGAGTATAAAGCCGTTCGGCAGTACCTCTTTTATGAGGTAATACCTGCCCTCGTCCCTGCCCTGCGTGCTTACGCATATTCCGCCGGGCACAGCTTCTTTCTTTTTCATAATTTTCCGCGCTTTCAAAGCGTTAAAATTTCTACGCCGTCATCGGTGATGAGCACCGTGTTTTCGTAGTGCGCCGCCGGCTTGCCGTCCATCGTGCGGATGGTCCAGCCGTCGCGCTCGTCCTGCCATACCTTCCACGTGCCCATGTTTATCATGGGTTCTATGCAGATGGTCATGCCCGACCTCAGCCTCAGCCCCGTGCCCTTGCGGCCGTAGTTGGGAACGGCGGGGTCTTCATGCATATCCCTGCCTATTCCGTGACCCGTAAGAGCCCTTACCACGCCGTAGCCGTTTGCCTCGGCATGGGTCTGTACCGCGTAACCGATGTCGTACAGCGGCGAACCCGCTTTAAGTCCTTCGATTGCTTTGAAAAAGCATTCTTCGGTTACTTTGACGAGTCTGCGCTTTTCTTCGGATACGTTGCCGATGAGGAATGTGCGCGCCGCGTCGCCGTTATAGCCGTTCTTTTCGACCGTGATGTCCACGCTGACTATGTCGCCGTCGACTATTATCACGTCGTCGGAAGGAATGCCGTGCACAACGACGTCGTTTACAGAAACGCAGGCGCTGGCGGGGAAGCCTTCATACCCGAGGCTTGAAGGGCGGCCGCCGCAGGAGGTTATGTACCTGTATACGAGGTCGTCGACCTCCTTAGTGGTCATTCCCGCCTTTATGTTTTTGCCTACGAAATCAAGCGTTTCTTTAACTATCCTGCAGGATTCGCGAATGAGTTCGATTTCCTGCGGACTTTTGATATAAATCATATTACTTGTTCAAGCCTTCCAGCTTTTCGCAGATCATGGCAAAAACTTCTTCGGGGGAAGCGTTGCCGCAATCTACCGTGAGGAGCTTGCCCTGCGCCGCATAATAATCTATAAGAGGCGCGGTCTGCGTATTGTAAGTTTCCAGTCTGGCGCCTACCGTTTCGGGATTGTCGTCAGCCCTCTGGTAAAGGGGCTGGCCGCACCTTTCGCAGGTGGTTTTGCCGCCGAGAGTGGATATGTGGTAACTTGCGCCGCAGCTGCATACGCGTCTTCCGCAGATTCTGTCCATCAGAAGAGCGGAATCTACGGAGATGTTCACGCATGCGTCGATTTTTGCGAAAGAATCGAGCTGCTCAGCCTGAAAGAGGTTGCGAGGAAACCCGTCGAGCATATAGCCGCCTTCAACATCCTTTTCTGCGAGCCTGTTTTTAACTATTTCGCAGGTAACTTCGTCGGGTACGAGCTTGCCGGCGTCGATGTAGCTTTTTGCTACTTTGCCGATGGGCGTGCCGCCCTTGATGTTTGCCCTGAAAATATCGCCCGTGGAGATGTGAACGAGGTTATACTTCTTTTCAAGAAATGCCGCCTGCGTTCCTTTGCCCGCTCCGGGCGCGCCTAAAAGTACGATATTCATTGGTGCCGCAACCTCCCGTATTATTTATTTTTTTATTTATTATTTAAGGAATCCCTTGTAGTTCTTCATCATCAGCTGGGACTGAAGCTGTTTTTCAAGCTCGAGCGCAACGGATACGACGATGAGGATACCGGTCGTGGAGAACACGCTTAAAAGGGACGTATCGTCGGTTATGTTCAACGATACAACCACCATGCTTATTATCGAAGGAATAAACGCTACGAGCGACAGATATATTGCGCCGAAAAGCGTGATTCTGTTCGATATCTTGCGAAGGTAGTCCGCCGTGGGCTTGCCGGGGCGTATGCCCTGAATGAAGCCGCCGTTCTGCTGAATGGTCTTGGATATGTCTTCGGGGTTGAACTGCATCGAAGAATAGAAGAACGCAAACGCAAAAATGAGAAGGCAGAGAGCTACCATGTATATGAGCTGACCGTACCAGTAAGGCGAAGAACCGGAGAACCAGTTGGTTACGCCCGTTTCAAACGCGCTGCCCGGCCAGAACAGGCTGGCGAGCATTGAAGGGAAGCTTATGAGCGCGAACGCGAAGATGAGGGGCATAACGCCGCCGCCCGCAATCCTTATGGGAATTACGGTGGACTGGCCGCCATACATCTTCCTGCCCTTTACCTGCTTTGCATACTGAACGGGGATGCGCCTTTCCGAAAGGTCGACCGCTACTATCGCGGTGAACTCGAGCACGGTCAGAACCACGAAACCTATTAGTATCCACAATGCGGAAAGTTTGCCGTCTACGAACAGTTCTTCGAACTTGCCAACGATGATGATACCGGCGGTGGATATGATGCCGACGAAGATTATGAGCGATATGCCGTTGCCTACGCCGTATTCGGTTATCCTTTCGCCGATGAACATTACAAGCATTGCGCCCGCGGTATATACAACCACGAGGAACACGCCTGCTATCCAGGTGGCAGCCGTATCGGACATAATGCCGCTTCCGCCGCCGCCGAACATTACGAGGTTGATAGCGTCTTCGCCCGCCGCGATGTTAACTATAATGCCGATAGCCTGAGCTATTGCGAGCGCTATGGTTACGTAACGGGTTATCTGAGCTATCTTTTTGCGTCCCTCTTCGCCCTGGCGCGAAAGGCGCTCGAGCGCGGGGATGCCTACCG
>NXNN01000178.1_pt1 | contig 11600 bp, 12 predicted proteins | sample 2041041 | NCBI WGS metagenome assembly NXNN01 (sample SAMN07660617, study PRJNA407663) | chicken gut metagenome | isolation source: caecum content treated with Lincosamide | host: Gallus gallus domesticus | place: Czech Republic: Brno | collected 2016 | reverse complement strand
GCCAAGAACTGCGCCGAGTTCGTCCGGATCGGGAACGAGGATGACACCGAGAGCGGTGTTCCCTTCACAGCAGAAGAGCGCCAAAAGCTCTGGGATCACAAGGACGAGCCTTTTGTTGACACTATACTGATCTACCACGACGAGGCGCAGGACATCAACGAAAGAATCTATTCCCTCATAACCACAGAACAATTAAGACAAGAACTTGAAAAGATTTAATTTTATGCATGAGTATGACCTCGACCGCCGTACTCATGCATTTTTTGATAGTGTTTCGTTAGTATCACCAAAGCATGAAAAATAGCGCCTCACCCGGTCAGTGCAGCGCTATTTTTCTTCCTTGTTAAATATATTATAGGCAATATTTCAAAAACGGTTCCCGCAAATTCATCTTTCACACAGGAACTGCCGCAGGCACACTCAATGCCATGACGTCCGGCCCGATCTTTAAAACATCCCTTTCAGAGCCGGATAAAATTTTCTGAACTTCTGGTACTTTTCTTCATACTTCTGTACCAGCTCTTCATCCGGTTCTTCTGTTTTCACGACTTTTACCAGCTTCTTCGCAGCTTCTTCCACCGAGGGATACACACCGCATCCGACTGCGGCAAGGATTGCCGCGCCGTATCCCGGTCCTTCTTCACTCTCGATGATGTCCACTTTCATATTCATCACATTAGCGATGATCTTCCGCCACAGCGGGCTCTTCGCTCCGCCGCCGCAGATCTTTGTCCTCTGCGGATCTACACCAATGCTCCGTGCCACTTCAAGAGAATCTCTCAGACCGAACGCCACGCCCTCAAGTACAGCAAGCGTCATATCCTCACGGCTTGTGTCCATGCTCATGCCGATAAATGCGGCTCTTGCATCCGGATCATTATGCGGGGAACGCTCGCCCATCAGATAAGGCAGATAGAAGACATGGTTTTCACCAAGCCTTGTGATCCCCGACTGCTCTCCACTATAATCTGTCGTCTTCAGGATCTCATCCATCCACCATTTATTACAGGACGCCGCACTGAGCATACATCCCATGAGGTGATAATTACCATCTGCATGGGCAAATGAATGGAGTGCATTATTCTCATCCACTCCGAACTTTTCGCTGGAGATAAAAAGCGTCCCCGATGTTCCGAGTGAAATATTACATCCACCGTCGCCTACTGTTGCAGTGCCGACAGCAGCGGCTGCGTTGTCTCCTGCTCCCGCGATCACCTTTACGTCCGTGGGCAAGCCCAGTTCTTCTGCTATCTCCGCTTTCAGGCATCCCACCGGTTCCCAGCTCTCATACAGCTTCGGGAGCTGTTCTTCCGTAATACCGCAGATCTCCATCATTTCCTTTGACCAGCACTTATGCTCCACATCAAGCAACAGCATACCGGATGCATCCGAATATTCTGTGCAGAAACTTCCGGACAGCTTATATGCCAGATAATCCTTCGGCAGCATGATCTTTGTAATCTTCGCGAAATTGTCTGGTTCATTCTCTTTCATCCAAAGGATCTTCGGAGCTGTAAATCCCGCAAACGCAATATTGGCAGTGTATTGAGAAAGTTTATCCTTTCCTATATTATTATTTAAATACTCTACCTGTTTTCCTGTACGCCCGTCATTCCACAGGATTGCCGGACGGATCACATTGTCTTCTTTGTCCAGAGCGACCAGACCATGCATCTGGCCACCGAAGCTGATTCCCTTCACCTGGCTCTTGTCGCACTCTGCAGTAAGTTCTTTCAGACCTGCTATGCTCTGCTCAAACCAGTCCTCAGGCTTCTGCTCCGACCAGCCGGGATGCGGAAAATACAATGGGTACTCTTTCGATACAATCTTATGGATCTTCCCGTTCTCATCCATCAGCAGAAGCTTAACTGCGGATGTTCCGAGATCGACACCGATAAAAAACATTGTCCTGTCCTCCTTTTTCGGGGACGTAGTAAAATTGGATTCTGCTACGTCCCCATTTCAAAACAGCCCTGTCCCTTTTTGCATTTTCCCCTGTCCCCCTTGTCAAACTGCACAAATCGCTCCGCTAAATCCATACGGAAATATTGACTCATTTGTACACATTTCGAAAGGGGACAGGGTATATTTATTTAAGGGACAGGGGTATATCCGATTCGGGACGTAGTCAAACCTGATTTTACTACGTCCCCGAAAATTATCCCCACGGATTCTCTGTCGGATATCTCACGCCTGCCGGCTGATTGTAACCAATCTCTTCTACCGGGACTCCGATGTATTTAAACACTTCGAACAGTTCTTTTCCATAGTGTCCGAATGCGACAGCACCATGATGCGGATAATTCTTCTCGATCAGCACGTGACGATAGAATCTTCCCATCTCCGGAATAGCAAATACACCGATGGATCCAAAGGATTTTGTTGCAACCGGAAGCACTTCTCCCTGTGCCACATACGCACGCAGTTTATTGTCTGATGTGCTCTGCAGACGATAGAATGTAATCTCGCCCGGCTTGATATCTCCTTCAAGTGTTCCCTGTGTCACCTCTTCCGGAAGTGAACGTGCCATGATGAACTGATATTTCATCTCACATGAGGTCAGCTTTCCTGATGCCGTATTTCCGCAGTGGAATCCCATAAATGTATCTTTCTGTGTATACGGGAATTTGCCCTCGATGCTCTCTTTGTACATATCTGCCGGTACTGTATTGTTGATATCAAGCAGAGTAACTGTATCCTGGCTTACCACTGTTCCGATGAACTCGCTTAAGCATCCGTAGATATCAACCTCACAGGATACCGGGATTCCCTGAGCTGTCAGACGGCTGTTTACATAGCACGGAACGAAACCGAACTGTGTCTGGAATGCCGGCCAGCATTTTCCTGCAATGGCAACATATTTGCGATAACCTCTGTGTTCCTCAATCCAGTCTTTTAATGTGAGCTCATACTGAGCCAGTTTTGCAAGGATTTCCGGTTTCTTGTTGCCTGCTCCGAGTTCTTCTTCCATCTCTTTTACAACAGCCGGTATTCTTTCGTCGCCTTCATGTTTATTAAATGCTTCGAACAGATCCAGCTCGGAGTTCTCTTCAATCTCAACGCCGATATTGTAGAGCTGCTGGATTGGTGCATTACATGCAAGGAAGTTGAGCGGTCTCGGTCCGAAGCTGATGATCTTGAGATCGTTAAGTCCTACGACAGCTCTCGCGATCGGCTCAAACTCGTGGATCATATCTGCGCACTCTTCAGCCGTGCCCACCGGATACTCCGGTATGTAAGCTTTCACATTGCGCAGCTTCAGGTTGTAGCTTGCATTGAGCATACCGCAGTATGCATCACCGCGCCCCTGCACAAGGTTATCCTGGGTTTCTTCCGCAGCCGCGATGAACATTTTCGGTCCTTCAAAATGTTTTGCAAGAAGCGTCTCTGAGATCTCCGGTCCGAAATTTCCGAGATATACCACAAGCGCATTGCATCCTGCTTTCTTGATGTCCTCAAGTGCCTGTACCATATGGATCTCACTCTCCACGATACAGATTGGGCACTCGTAAACTGTTCCCTTGCCGTATTTATTCTCATACGCATCGATCAATGCTCTTCTCCTGTTTACGGACAGGCTTTCCGGGAAACAGTCGCGGCTTACTGCGACAACTCCGATCTTCAATTCTGGCATGTTGTTCATAATAGATTCCTCTCTTTCTTTTCACCGCCATTGCGGTATATAGTACATACTCTTTGTTACCGTGTTCTTTTATATCATCCGGTAATAACACTCACTGATATTGTTCCTACACTTCCGGGTTTTCACCTTTCAGTCCGCAGAAAGCGCCCTCAATGCCGGCCTCCTCGTGGGCTATCAGCCATTTATTTACCGCTGTCAGCAGACGGTTCTCTCCTTCTTTCGCCGGTTCGAAAGTCAGATCCTCGTTCGTGCCTTTCGGCAGGACGATCACGCAGCGGAATCCGCCTTCCTGCGCGGAGCAGGGAGCATAGTGAAGCGTGGTTGCATAAAGCTCCACCGCTGTTCCTGCCGGCACGAAGAATGCCTCTGCTTTTGATGTATCATATGTATCGTCCTCTTCGATATCCTGCTGGCATCCGAGCAGAAGGATCAGATCTGTCACGGCAATGTCGATCTCCGAACTCCTGTGATACTCAAATGCATTCAGCTTGTGGTTGTCCCCGTTGCAGTACCCGATCTGGATCGGCAGCCCGCCGAAGCCCTTCCGGCATACATCAACTGCTTCCGGCAGGACTTCCATTGCCTCTACAGACGGTACATAAACAACATCCTTCGGCAGCGGAGTGTGCTCCATCTCTTTTAAGATCTTCTCAAAAGAGAATTCTGTGACCACTTTTCCGTATTTGCCGAAGGATGCATCCGTCAGTTCCTGAATCTTCATGTTACGACCTCCTTACACTTTGATTTCTGCACATATGCCCGGTATATCCTATCGGGGCATGTGTCCGTCATCTGTCTTATGAGGTCATTTTATCACCTTTACTATCTGTTATCGACCAAAAAATTAGCCTTTTAATGCCCATTTCTTATCTTTTTATTCTCTTTATATTCACTCGGCAGCATCCCATACTTCTTCTGAAATGCCCTGGCAAGCGCCTTGCTCCCGGAAAACCCGTTTCTCAGCGCAACTTCCGTGATGCTGTACCTTCCGCCATCCAAATCCTTCAGCGCATAATCCAGACGGATGCTCTGTACATAGCTCTTAAATGTGATCCCTGCATATTTACGGAACATCCGCGAGAGATAATTCGGCGAATAATCAAAAATCCTTGCCACTTCCTCAAGCGTAAGGTCTCCTGTATAATTTTCTTTTATATAGGAAGTGATTGCAGACAGCTTGTTAAGATTTTTATTCTTGCGGACAAAAGCCGCTTCAACTTCTGTCAGCCTGTAATCCTTCACGAGCAGATACATGATCTGATAGAAAATGCTCTTCATCTTCAGGTCATAACCGCAGGCTTTTCTGCAATAGACTCCGTATAATTCCCTGACAAGCTCCATAAAGCGTTCATCTCTTCTGCCCGGCTCATGGGAAAACCATATGAACTGCTCTCCTGTAAAATAATCTTCGAATAATTTCAAAGGGATCTGGAGCACGATCGTCTCATTGGGAAGAGGGGAATCGACGGAATGCACCTCATTGGAATTCACGATCATAAAATCATCCTTTGTCAGATGCCATCTCCTGTCATCGATATGGAATTCCAGCTCACCGGAACACACCGCGAAGATCTCGATCGATCTGTGCCAGTGTCTCTCCCTGTAGTAATTGCCCCCGCTGCCCTCAAAAATAAATAGCTTAAACGGGAATCCCGTTTCCGGAACTATAAGTTCATGTGAAAAATCCATCATTCATCCCACTCACATACAAAACCTACTGTATTCTCACCATAATATGTGCTCACATCATTAGGTACATCGGACCATACCCATTCACCATTTACAATAAACATGACCAGATAATCCTTATCACCGGTCTCATTGTTCGGCTCGCCGGCCATCCAGTCCGTATATGACAGTTCATCGCCGTCCACCCATCGGAATGTCCTGTCTGACCGTCTTGATGCGCCAAGCTATAACACTTGTCTTGACGTAATGCCGGCAGCTTCAAGTATTTGGGCATACTCCTCTTCGCTCCCGACAGTGGCCAGATGGCCTCCCTCTGCCTCACAGTAAGCTTCGGCCTCTGTCCAAGTCATGCGCTCATTTATGATCTCGTAACGGTGTTCACTGCTGTTTTCCGCCTCGTCCGCCGCGCTGGCCCTTGTGCTTCCCGCTGCGCCGTGCACAATCAGCCCCCCAAATGACCGCAATGACTTTCCAAATGGTATTTCCTTTCTCCATTTCTTTTCTCTGCCTTTAATACCCAAAATAGACATCTATTCCGTTGGCAATCCCTTGGACCATCTTATTCTGATACTCTTCCGAAGCCATAAGCTGGTCCTCCTCTGGATTCGTCATATATCCCATTTCCACGATCGTAGCAGGGACCTCGCTCCAGTTATTTCCACTCATCGAATCCGTCTCCCAGACACCGTCATTTTCACATCCTGCTGCTTTGCACAACTCATTGATGATATTGTCCGAAAGTGCCCGAGACTGAGGATACAGTTCCGGGTAAAATGGATTCTGCTCAGTAATGCATATAGTCATTGCCCCCTGAACAGAAGAATCATCTATCCCATTGGCGTGGATCCGCACAAATGCATCCGCATCTGCGTCACTCGCCACAGTAGCTCTCTGTACACAGCTCATTGGCACATCATTGCTGTCTCTCGTCAGGACGACCGTATATCCGCGATCTTCTAATTCAGATTTCAGTTTCTGACTTACCGTCAGTGTCAGCTCATATTCAGGAATACCGGTAGAGACTCCGCCTGTTCCCAACGTGTCCGCCGCCTTCTGTTCCGAGGAACCGGGACCGAGCGGCTCTGTTCCCTCTGCCACTACTGATGAGTGCCCTGGGTCCAGAACTACAATTTCCTCCCGTCTTTCTCCTGGTTCCTCTTCTTCAGCCGCTTCTGTGCTGTCAGTCTCACCGCTGTTCTTTTCTTCCGTCGTATCATCCTGATCTTCTACCTTAATTTCCAGATCAGGAACCGTCTGCTCCCGCTGCTCTTCTTCCTCCTGACTGGAAGAGCACGCAGTCAGGATTACTCCAAAAGCTAAGATGACTATTGCCACTTTCCACTTTTTCACCCCTGCACCTCCTGTTTACTGGTCAAGTTTATAACCGCCCGGTTCAAGTTCGTTTTCGGCATCTCTGAGGAAATCCGCATTCTTCTTTTCCGTTTCATTCAGAATGCTGCCGCTTTCCGCATCAAACTCAGTTGCAGGGTACTCAGCTTTATACCAGGACTTACTATTAAAATAATCCTGGAGCTCCTTGGAGTCAAACATTCGTCCATGCCTTGCATAGATCTCATTTTTTGCATAGTTGAGTTCCTGCGCATTCAATCCCTGGATATCCGCATCCGTTAGAAGCTTCGTACCACTGTCAGGTATGATATAATCCGCTGTCAGATTGCTTTCCTTTTCTTCCTCCGCCTCTTCATCTTCCTCAGCTGGGACAGCATCTCCGGATCCGGCAATCCGGATTTTCTCCTTTATCTGAGCTTCTGCAGCCAGCGGCACAATTTCCTGCAGTTCAATCTTTGATGACTTCATATTCCGAATGATGCTTCCTCCACCCAAAGGCCATACTATAACAAGAGCCGTGCAAACCGCTGCTGCTACGATCAAGGCTCCTATTATGGCCGCTATCCCTTTCCATATCGCTTTCTTCGTCATATTATCCATATTCTGTACCTTCTTTCCTATGCTTTCTTAAACTGAAATAAAAAAGGTTCTTTTCCCGGAAGACCGATGATCGCCTGTCCAATCCCCAGCCGGGTAATATCCCAGTCCTCTACAACATTTGCATCACGCACATTCTCAACAATTCCTCTGCCCTGAACTGAGGCCATATAGACTTCCTTCTTCCGGTTAACTCCGTACAGTCTCTTTATAAATTCCTTGGGGCCTTCAATTTTTGTTCCAAGAGGATAGCCTGTCGTGAGATAATACATATCAGTCTTCTTTCCATTTCTTAATTCCATAGTCGCCAAACTTCTGGATATCCATGATCATAGATCCCAGCTCTTCAATCGCAATATCTGCATCGTCGCCCGGCAGTACCTCTGTGACAGAAACTACTGAACGAGGGCTTAATATGCAGATCGGTGCTGCAGACTCACATTTTGTCTGTACCATGATGCTCATGCTCGGTTTCAGAGCAAACAAGAACAGTGATACAATTGTCAGGATCACACTGAGTATGCTAAGGAAAGAAGAAAATCCATGCAGGAATACACTCCTTGTTGCAATAACTGACATTGTAAGCAGACCGGTTGCAAGCGACATGATCAACAGCTTGATAAAATATTTCTTCTTTACTATGAAGAAAGATCCAATTGCCGCAAGCCCGCCGATATTGGAGATCAGGAACATCAAACCCCTGAATATAGATGAGCTGCTGAACGCAACTTCTATCCCAAACCGTGCACCAAAAAGAAGGATGATCACACATGAGATCAGCAGTCCGATAATGAAATCAAATATACTGAACCTGACTCCGTTGGATATGCTGATTCCTGCCACCTCGTCAATATTAAATTCCTTGTAATCCATCGCTCTGCCGATCCATGAACGGCCGCTCATCCTGAAGAGAATCCTCTTATTCGTCACCTGGAGGCGTCCCTCCTGCCACACCCCCCGGATCTTGGAACGTGCATTACAGATATCATACTGCTTTACCGGAATCTCCTGCTCGCAGGGTGCGACCAGCTCCGGAACGATTTTCTTACCTCTCTCAAAGCATCCTGTCACATCATTTTTCTCAGATTCTCCGAAGCCGAGCAGTTTACCGAACGGCACCCAGTCTGCCGTGGAAAATGAATAAGTAAACGTATTAGAGTCCGTTCCGTTTCCAGCCTGCCCCTGCTGTCCGGAACCGGCATCCGTCTTTCCCATGGAAGCGCCCGCTCCTGCCTTCCATCCATTTGCGTCAAAATATCCTGCTGACTGCTGCTCATTGTTCGGTCCGGCAGTGTTGCTGTTATCTTTCTGTTCCGGCGCTGTATACTCCATTTTCGCCGCATTGTTTTTCTTCTGCTGGCAGGTACATATCTCACCATCTTTCAAAGGTCTTCCGCACTGTGTACAAAATTTTGCCATAACTCATTCCTCCCATTCTCGCCTTTAATATTAATACCACCATACATTCGGTATGTTCACGTACTGAAGTTTGTAAGTGTCTCCCTCGTATACAAACGTTGCTCCTACATAAGCAGAACCGTCATTTGTCTCATTCTCGGTCCTCGAACTGCCGAATCCCGAATATGTATATGTATAATCAACTGTATAATCACAGTCCATCTCTCCGCTGATCGTACCAGACTCAGCATAAAAACTGCAACGGAAGTCATCGAATGCAATCTGGTTCAGCGTATAATGATCATCCGGATCATCCGTCAGTCTGTCCCGCAGATCATTGTAAGTATCTTCATATTCTGCGGCGGCATTTTCTGCAAACAGGTCAGATACTGCGCTAAAATCATCGTCCGCCATCGCTGATGTATATAAGCTTTCCAGCGCCTCCTGCATCTTTGCCTGAAGTGCGGTTTTCCCTGTATCGGTCAATGTCAGATTCTCAACCATTATACTTCCGTCTGCCGATGTATCGAATTCACCCTCATATACTTCGCACCACGGGACAGCCGCTGTGATCGTATGCATACCATTAAAAAGTGAAATCTGATATGTATCCGTGCCATCTGCGTTATTTGAGACCACATACTCTTCTGTCAGTTCGACACCGTCTACAGCCACTCTTGCTCCTCCGGGTACTGTAACCGGATAATTTTCCACCAGCATTCCTGCAGCTGATACTTTCCATGTATCAAACAGGAACATAGCCTTATCACTCTGGCGTACGAGGGAAAGCTGTAAACTGGAAGGTCCCTGTCCGGACACAGAATACTCCACATTGAAATTCTGTACGATCCCGTCTTCCGCCCCCATCTGCTGCCTCACCGTGTAATTCGTGATATCCGGCGTCTGGATTTTCTCCATCATTTCCTCAAACTGGCTTTCCTGCATAAAGCTTCCCTGCGGAAGTTCAAGCAGACCATACACAGTCTTCCAGTCGCGGGCTGCATATGCATCAAAATATCGCTCTGCCACAGACTGCGCACTGTATTTTCTGTCTCCTATCACAAAGAATGCAGCGATCACTACTGCCAGACAGATCACCTCTGCGATCACAATTTTTTGTATCTTCGTCAGTTTCCTGATTCCTGACTTCACTTTCCCGATGTCCGGTTTCTTGATCGTAATCTGCTTCTGAGTGCTGTCCTGCTGTTGCTGCTGCCGTCTGCGCTGTGACAGACGCACAACCTGCTCCTCAGAACCATCTTCTGCCGGACCGTACTCTGCCGGTTCTTCTGCTGACGGCGTCGTTATCGGCTCTCCTTCTAGTTTTGTTCCGCAGTTTTCGCAGAAGCGGGCATCATCCGCGTTAATCGTTCCGCAGTTTGAACAAATACGCATAATCTCTCCTCCCATTCCTTTTTGCTGAAAGTATTCTAACTCTTAGTTCCAATTATAGTTTTTTCCTGTCTTTTTTTCAATAACAGGTCTGTTGATTCACAATGTTCTGTGTTAAATTCACGAAAAATCTTTGCATATGTTTCTCTGCACTTTTCATTCGTTTCAGTCATATATTGAATTAAATATTTCAGTCTTATGGGATTTCTCCGGCTGACTGTTTTATTGATGAAAGGAGATTCTAATGAGCATAAAAGGTCTTGATGTCAGCGAATTTCAGGGAGAAGTGGACTGGGAGCGGGTAAAGGCCGCAGGATATAAGTTTGCGATGCTGAGAGCCGGTTATGGCTATGATACTGTTGATAAACAATTCCGGAGAAATGCCTCCGAGTGCAACCGGATCGGCCTTCCGATCGGCGCATACTGGTTCTGCTACGCATTTTCACCGGAAAAGGCAGCTCAGGAAGCTGACGGATGTCTCAGCACTATTTCCGGATACCGTCTGGATTATCCGATCTGTTATGATATCGAGCAGGCATCCGCGGATTATGTAGAGAAACAAGGCGTCCCGTTTACCTCCGCACTTGCCAGAAATGTTGTGACCAGTTTCTGCAACCGGATAGAAGCGAAAGGCTGGTATGCTATGTTTTACACAAACCGTAACTTTCTCGACACATACCTCGGAACGGATCTGCCAAAACGCTACGCCTACTGGTACGCCCGTTATGCAGACCAGTTCGACGGAACAGACTGCGGCATGTGGCAGTATACGAGCACCGGCAGTGTTCCCGGTATCAGCGGAAACGTGGATCTGGATCTGGGATATGTGGACTATCCGTCAATTATAAAGGACGCCGGCCTGAACCATCTCGCGGGGGGCAGCGCCCCCGCTCCATCGCCCTCTCCCCAGTATATCACCTACGTGATCCAGCCGGGCGATACACTCAGCGGGATCGCCCAGCGCTATGGCACAACAGTGAGCACCCTGACACAGCTGAACGGCATCTCCGATCCGGATAAAATCTATGCTGGAAATACTTTAAAAGTACCTGAAAACGGAACCGGCACCGGTTCTTCCGCACAATACTATACGATCCGGTCAGGAGACACACTCAGCGAAATTGCACAGAGGTTCGGAACTACTGTCAGTGCACTGGCACGTCTGAACGGTATTTCCGATCCGGATAAAATCTACGCCGGGAACAGAATACGGGTAAAGTGAATTAAGATTTTCATAAGGTTTTTTCTTTCTCTTTTAGAGTTTAAACATACTTTGGACACATTTTCCGGATATACTATGAACCAGATAGTTGATAAAACAACTATCTCCCCCCTCATAAAGTATTGGCATCCCGGGGGACCGGGATGTCGCACTTTACTCTCATTCCTTTAGATAACTATAAAACCAGGAAACCCGTTAGCCCTTGTGGTTAGCGGGATTTCGCCGTTCAAGGCTCTCCGCTTTCACTGTCTCGGACACTTTTCGGACACCTTTTTTATCTTCTGGAATGTTGCGGTGGTAGATAGTGGT
>NXNN01000176.1_pt1 | contig 11649 bp, 9 predicted proteins | sample 2041041 | NCBI WGS metagenome assembly NXNN01 (sample SAMN07660617, study PRJNA407663) | chicken gut metagenome | isolation source: caecum content treated with Lincosamide | host: Gallus gallus domesticus | place: Czech Republic: Brno | collected 2016 | reverse complement strand
CTCTTGCCCTGCCGATCTCTAAAGCCGACCGCTTAATATGGCCCTGACTGGCCGGGAAATGCGGCCCTGCTGGCCGCAGAAAGTGGCTGTTTGCACCGCGCGCCGCAAAAACAGCTCTTTCCGGAAAGGCGGTCTGACTTTAATATGCCGTTCGGATGACTTGTCTGCATGGAGCGCTCCTGAACCATTTTATTCTCCCGAAATGTTTTATACTCATGAATGTCCTGATATTTTTTATTTTAATGGATGGTGGTACCTGCTTTTCTCCACATTTACACAACGTTTTGCCACTCACTATCGGATGAGTCGTTCCCTGAACGGCCCCTGGCTCATTCCCAATCAGGATGCCTTCGACGCAAGAGGCCTGTATGCTGTAAAAACAGCTGCCTGCAGAAACCGCCGATTCTGTTTCGGATGGATTCCCACAAAAGAAAACAATTCAGACTTCGGGCATTGGCAATGAGGCGGAACTTTAGCCGTACATGAACTGATCCAGGATCAGGACGGAGCACTTCATGTCAAAATGCCGGAAGAATATCTGGAAGTATGTACAAAAGAAAAATGTCTTCCCCGCCCTCATCTGGTTCCTGACGGGTCTGCCGCAGACGGAAGAAATATTTTGCTAAGCGCACAGGAAACCCGTTACCTTATGTTCACGGATATGCCAAAGCGCGGAATTTTGACTCTGGATCTTCTGCCTTCGGAACATATCCTTGACTTCGGATTATTCCTCCATGCAGACAGGTCAGCAGAAAACGGATATTATTTTCGTTTTGAACCCCTTCACAATAGAGTCGTATATGATTACTGGCCCAGAAACCCTCTGTCTCTTGCTCATCACCTTCTAAATGGTGATACTCCCTTCCAAAGCGGTTTCTAACGTTGTCTTTCAACTTCCAATCTCTCTTATTTGCATCTGGAAGTGATCTGCTATGAAACCCTTATGGTCCTTTACGTCAATGGCAAGACTGCCCTTTCTGTCCGGATAGGAGCCCCACAGGATTACTGGGGATTCTTCGCTACCAGAGGAACACTGAGAGCTCAAAATATCATGTGGCATAAATTTTAGATATTCCGCTTTAAACAGGATAAAACAAAAGGGAGCCCTCAGCTCCCTTTTTCTGTATCCAACTCCTGTAATAATCTCACACAATTCCAAGCGTCGCCATCATCACAGCCTTGATCGTGTGCATACGGTTCTCCGCCTCGTCGAACACTTTGGACTGCTCTGACTCGAACACCTCATCGGTCACTTCCATATCCTCGATACCGAAACGCTCGCCCATCTCTTTTCCGATCTTCGTCTTCAGATCGTGGAATGCAGGCAGGCAGTGCAGGAATATCGCGCTGTCTTTCGCGTTTGCCATCACTTCTTTTGTCACTTTATATGGAGAGAGTTCTTTGATCCTCTTCTCCCATACCTCGTCCGGCTCTCCCATGGATACCCACACGTCTGTATAGATGACGTCGGCGTCCTTTGTTCCTGCTTTCACGTCAGACGTCAGCGTGATCGTGGCGCCGGATTCCTTTGCATACTCCTGACACTGTGCGACAAGCTCCGCATTCGGGAAATAATCCTCTGTCGTACATGCCACGAAGTCAAGTCCCAGTTTGGAGCAGGCAACCATCAGGGAATTGCCCATGTTGTAGCGTGCGTCTCCCATGTAGACCAGTTTCAGACCTTTCAGGGTGCCGAAGTTCTCACGGATGGTCAGCATATCGGCAAGCATCTGGGTCGGATGGTACTCGTTCGTCAGTCCGTTCCACACCGGCACGCCGGCGTATTTCGCCAGTTCTTCCACGATCTCCTGTCCGAAACCGCGGTACTCGATGCCGTCGAACATCCTGCCAAGCACGCGCGCCGTATCCTCGATGCTCTCCTTCTTGCCCATCTGGGAACCGGTGGGGCCGAGATAAGTCGTGCCCATACCCATGTCATGAGCCGCCACCTCAAAGGCACAGCGTGTCCTTGTGCTGTCCTTCTCGAAGAGAAGCGCTACATTTTTCCCTTTATAATTATCTACTGGCACTCCGTTTTTCTTCTTCTCCTTTACCTCGGCGGAAAGATCGATCAGATAGGTGATCTCCTCCGGTGTGAAATCCTTTAATGTAAGAAAATTACGTCCTTTTAAGTTCATGATATATCCCTCGCTATCTTATAAATTATTATCCTTTCATTCATGCCATCCGCATCGTTTTCTGACGTACTGCGGCAGCTTTACTATGCAGTAATTTGTATGAAACATGACTTATTATACATACTTATGCATAAAAATGCAATAGTTATGCATAAATTTACATATCAATGCGACAAAGGCAGGATCTTCCCGGAGCATATCCCGTTCAGATCCCGCCTTTTATACTTATCACACAAGAGCCTGACAGTTCAGCTTCTGCGCTGTCTGCCCGCTTCAAACATAAGCAGCGCAGCAGCAACCGCTGCATTCAGCGATTCAGCCTTTCCCTGCATAGGTATGAGAACAAAATGATCCGCGCATTCCGCCACTTCGTCTCTCAGCCCGTTCCCCTCATTTCCTATCAGGAAAGCGCAGCCTGTTTTATAATCTTCCTGGTCATATGCTCTCTTCCCTTTCAGATGCGCCGCATAAACCTTGATTCCTGCTGCCTTCAGTTCACCGATCGTCCCAGGCAGGTCATCCACGCAGAGGAACGGCATACGAAGCACCGCTCCCATCGTCGAGCGTACCACTTTCGGGTTATAAATATCCACACAATCACGGCTCAGGATAATACCCGTCACCCCCGCTGCCTCTGCAGTACGGAAGATCGTTCCCAGGTTGCCGGGATCCTGAAGATTATCGAGGACAAGCACGTGAGTGTGTCCCGGATCATCCCCAAGGATATCTGACATATTATATGTTCTTCTCTTCACGACAGCAAGTATGCCCTGCGGAGTCTTTGTCCCGGATACATGAGCGAATACCGGATCCGAAAGTATTTCCACCGCGGCAGTGTCCTCAAGGGATTCACACTCGCGCTCATTTTTTACGGCATAGCTCTCCGAAAGATAAATCTTCTCAATTTTTGTGCGCCAGCCCGGGTCTGATACCAGTTCACCTGCCATCCGGGGACCTTCGATCAGGAACACCTGCGCCTCATCTCTCGCACGGCTTTTCTTCATCAGTTTTACCAGCTCTTTTACCTGGGTATTTGCGGTACTAGTGATCATTTATCTGCGTTCCTTTTTTGTATCGAATTTCTGCAGGACGTCATTGGCTCCGATCATAATGAGGATTCCATTCGCCGGAAGCGGCTCATTCGGATCAAATGTAACGTCTACCTGCTTGTTGATGATAATACCTACAATGTTGATCCCGAAGCGTTCACGCACCTTCAGGTCTGCAAGGCATTTTCCCTGCCATGGTTCCGGGACCACAGCCTCAACCATGCTGTAGTCTTCCGACAGCTCGATCCAGTCGGAGAACTCTTTTGCGACCAGATTCTTAGCCACACGGCTTCCCATCTCTATCTCCGGATATACAACTGAATCTGCCCCCACTTTCTTAAGGATCGTTCCCTGGAGCTTATCTTTTGCTTTTGCAAGAACCATCGGAATTCCCATTTCTTTGCAGAGCATTGTCGCCATGATGCTTGCTTCAAAGTTCTCGGAGACAGCGATCACTGCTCCGTCCAGATTCCTGCCGCCCAGTGCTTCCAGCGCCTCCGGGTCTGCCACATCTGCCTTCAGCGCATATGATACCTGCTCGGAAATCTCCTGGATCTTCTCAAAAGATTCGTCGACAACAAGAACATCTGCGCCCATCTTCTCCAGTGTAAGGGCTACACTCCATCCAAAGCTTCCCAGTCCCAGTACAGCAAATTGTTTACTCATTTTCTTACTCTCCTGTTTTTATTATTTTGTGCTTAACCAAGCATGATCTTCTTCTCAGGCAGTTCCCTGAATTTATCGCTCTTATTTGATTTTCCGGCGAATACAAGAGCCATCGTAAGCGGTCCGATTCGTCCGATATACATCAGAAGCATAAGCACCACATGGCTTGCACGTGTCAGATGCGGCGTCAGGTCAGCCGACAGCCCCACCGTACCGATCGCGGATGATGCCTCATACATCAGATTCAGGAATTCCGTCTGAGGATCAAAAATCGACATTGCGGCCACAGCCACAAGCCAGCAGGTAAATGTGATCAGTGTGATCGTAAGTGCCGAACGGACACTGTCCATTTCAACTCTTCTTCCGAAGCACTCTGTATCCTTATGTCCTCTCAGGACAGAAATAATTGTCAGGACAAGCATGGCAAAGGTTGTCGTCTTGATACCGCCCGCCGTACCTGCCGGTGAACCTCCCACAAACATCAGAATACATCCGAGCAGCCTGGAGCTCTCCGTGAGCCCTGACTGTGAGACCGATGCAAAGCCCGCGGTACGGGTCGTCACAGACTGAAATGCAGATGCCAGGAGTTTCTCCGGAACACTCAGGTCTTTCATCGTCTCCGGATTGTTAAACTCCAGCAGAAAATATCCCACTGTACCGAAAATGATCAGGAAAGCGGTCATCGTAAGTACAATTTTACTCTGGAGTCCCAGTCTTGTAAAGATTCTTCTCCTCGCGCCTTTCTCCCCTGCCCCTTTCTTCGCTGTCACAAAGATATCGTGCCATACCGGAAATCCGAGACCGCCCATCACGATCAGGAACATCGTTGTCAGGCTCACCAGCGGTGAATCTACATATCTCATAAAACTGCTGTCTCCGATAATATCGATTCCCGCATTACAGAATCCTGAGATGGAGTGGAAAACACCGTACCAGATTCCTTTCGCCAGTCCGAACTCCGGTACAAACTTAAATGAAAAAAGCACTGCGCCGATTCCTTCTACTATGAATGTTCCTCTCACAATGCGTATAATAAACTTCACAAGTCCCGACAGAGTGTCCAGGCCATAAGCCTCCTGGATCAGGATCCTGCCCTTCATTGATATCTTTTTTCCTAAAAGAAGGAAAAACAGTGCCATACAGGCGATCACTCCCAGACCTCCGATCTGGATGAGGATCATCACTACCACCTGCCCGAACAAGGTATACTGTTCTGCAGGTACAACTGTGACAAGTCCGGTCACACAGACCGATGTCACGGATGTAAACAGCGCATCGATAAATTCGATGGGCTTCTGATTACAGATTGGCAGCCACAGGATTACGCCGCCCAAAAAAATCACTCCAAAAAAGCCCAGGGCTACAATCTGCATTGTATTCAGTCTGACTCTTCTGGGGCTTTTTTCCCGTCTATCCATAACATCCTCCTAATATATGCAGCAGTCCGGTCATCAGGGATGAACTGTTACAATTACATTCACGCGGATCTTCCCTGTCCGCTGTGCACTGCTATATTAACACAGGCATATGTAAGATTCAATTTAAGGATGTGGTTCTGCACATTTCTTTGCGACTTCTTAACTGTAAAGCATCAGTGTAACTCCCCTCATACTGCGCCCAGTACTTCCACTTCCCCGAACGCTTTCAAGAACTTCTTTCTGCCATATCCCCTGAACTCAGCCTCTATCATCATATCGTCCTCTGAAATCAGGATGCCCTCGCCGTATTTCCGGTGTCTTACCCGGATTACTTTTGGCTCTTTCTCCTTCTTTTGAACAGATTCCCGCTTCAGACGGATCTGTTCCTGTACCTGTTTTCTCAGCTGATGAAGATCACTCTTTCTTCCGTCTCCGCCTTCGCTTTCACCGCTCCTTTCACTTTCCGTCTTTCCCGAGCCCTCACGGTTCAGAAGCTGTTCAGGGATCATGCGCAGATACCGGCTTGGTTCTCCGACAGCTCCCGGTTCACCGGGATTTGTATACCAGGACAGCTCCAGATTATTCTCCGCCCGCGTGATACCCACAAAGAACAGGCGCCGTTCCTCTTCCTCCTGTTCAAAATCCTTACACCTGAGAGGGATCATACCCTGGTTGACTCCGCTGATAAATACCGTATCAAATTCCAGACCTTTTGATGCATGGAGCGTCATAAGATTCACCTTGTCCGGCGATGCCTCCCGGTCTTTCTCATCTGGTTCTGGTCCCGCACCTTCACATTCAGAGATATCACCGGGTGCTTTTTCGCCAGCATCTGTTTTCATTCCGTAAAGAGCGGAGCTGTTGATAAACTCGCGGACTGCCGCAGTGAAGTTTCCCTGGCCACTTTCCATCTCCTTATTACAGGATGCGCACATTTTCTCCAGAAAATCCATTACAAGGCGCTCATCCTCCTGATATCCGGCTGATGAGGGATGAAGCGCTTCTCTCAGTCCGAAGTAAGCAAAAAGCTCCTCGGCTGACACACTTTCCCGCTTTCCTGTCTCCACTGAGAATTCCGTCATCCGGAGATACATACTCTCCTCACCGTACCCCGGATCTGCGAGAACTTCTGCTGCCATCTGCGTGTCAGCCGGGTTGACTGACACACGCAGCACTTTCACCAGCCAGTCCAGGACCGGAATGTCTTTCAATGTCTTTTTCACTGACAGCTCATAAGGAATGCCATATCTGTCAAATACCTTTTCCAAGATTCCGGACTGACTCTGCAGTCTGTAAAATACAGCGATCTCCCTGTAGCTCTTTCCGTTTCTGTGAAGCGTCTGTATCTTCTCTGCAAGATACTCTGCCTCCTGAAACGGGTCATAATGGTTTCGTACCGTGATCCTCTGTTCCTCTTCCCTGATTCCCTGAATCCTGTTTCCAAACTGCAGGAAACGGTTTGCCGCTGCAAGGATCGATGCATTGGACCGGTAATTTACCGGAAGAGTCAGCTCCTTCGCCCCGAAGCGGTGCTTGATCAGGTAAAACATATTGTCCCCGGTTCCGCGCCAACTATAGATCACCTGATTCGGGTCACCGACAGCGAATATCTTCGCCGGCTCTCCTTTCCCGCTCTCGCGCATGGCTTCCAGAAATTCAATCTGCATTGCATCACTGTCCTGTACTTCATCCACAAGTATCCACGCCGGACCGCTACTCCTGTCACTGTCCTCTTCACTGTGTTCTCCACCCGGCTCCGCGTTCTTTAACCGCAGAAGCTCTGTGCTCACTCGCAGAAGATCGGCAAATGACATCTTGTTCTGCCGCTTCTTCTCTTCTGCCAGAAGCGGATAGAGCCGGTACAGGTCATCCCGGTACCGGCTCTCCGCCTTTCCTGCCAGCCAGTTCTGATACTCCTGCTCCAGCCGCTTTTTCAGACGATTCTTATATTTAACCTTAAGCCCGTGCTCCTGGATGATCTTCATTGCCAGATCCGTCTCCTCATCCGGATCCATGACTGTAAATTCTTTCGTCCATCCGGCTTCTTCTACCGGGAGACTGTTTTTCAGCATCCTCAGTGCGACACTGTGGAATGTCCCGAAGCCCTGTACCTGATCCGGCGCGATGTCCGGTTTTATCTTCCGCAGACGTTCCACGATCTCATCCGCTGCCTTGTTTGTGAAAGTCAGCACAGTCATCTTTTCAAGAGGTACGTTCCTGTCCAGATGCAGGTACAGGATCTTTCCGATGAGCACTGTCGTCTTCCCGCTGCCCACATTGGCGTTCACCACACATGCCGGACTCTCGTCTAAAACCGCCGTCTTCTGATACTCATTTAACCTGTAAAATTCTTCTGTATGCTGAAATCCTTCCTTCTGGTACGATCCAGCCGCCTGCTGAAATTCATTTGTCTGCTCACTCATGAAAGTCTGTCCTCATATCTCCGCCTTAATTTACCTTTTATCTTATCCGCTCTCTCCCGGTTTTCCAGAACCTGCACCTCAATCCGCATATCCGACGGGCAGACTGCATGGTACCGGACTGTATTCTCCAGCCCCCGCATATTATCAGGATCCATAAGCCACTCCTCATAAAATGAACTTCCCACTGTCAGGATCAGCCGGTGCCCGTTTACTTCGACCTGCTCCACTGTCCGCAGGAAGGCGCCGCCGCTTTCCCCGTTCTGCACGACACTGTCGCAAAATGCATCCCACTCCAGCGGGAGTCTATAGAAAGAAAAGCCTTTCTGAATAAACGGACGGGATTCCTCAACCTGCTTTCCTTCAAATTCCGGCGGTTCACTCTCTTTGAGCAGGTTCTTAAGTCCCCACAGCACCATCTTCTTGTCCAGATTATAATCTCCCACACATGCCGGGCAGCCGCTCTCGCAGGAACAGCCCTCCACCATGCGGATGGCATTGTCAATGATCTGTGGTACCAGTTCATAGATTTTCTCAGAATATCCTAATCCGCCCTCATATTTGTCATAGATATAAAGAGAAACCACCTGTTCTTCCCTTCCATCCGGTATGACCGCATTGTTTGAAACCACTGCATCAATATCGTCCCGCTCTGTCATAGTCGTCATCATCGCCGCATTTTTGACCGCATAGCACAGCCCCTCGAAATGGTCGTTCAGCACCAGTTCTCCCATACGGTTCGGCACGAGCAGACTGCGGTAGATTTCCGCTACATTTTTCGGAATATCAATCCACGTACTTTCCGTGTCATACGATTTCTGAAGAGGCTGCGTCAGATCCACATACCCCAGATTCTGATGATTATGGAACTGCAGCTTCTTATACATGGAAATCACTTCGTTTACATTGATATCGCCGAAATGGATCCTTGTCCTTCCCATGTCCTCTTCCTGAAATGTCTGCAGGATGCGTGTCTCTTCCGTCCCGGACGGAACGGTATAATAGTTTCCGTCAAACGGCACCGCCTCAGCCGTCCTGCTGACCAGATCCAGCTTCAGGACCTCATACAGCACGCCCTCATGCATGTACACCGCACCCGGATGCAGTTCATGATAAGCCTGAGACTCATCCATCTCCGTCACTTCCCTGCCGGGACCTTTCGCCTGCCTTCGCCCACCTACAAACTCCACGTCATCTTTCACGATCAGCTTAAACCGGGTCTTGTCCATATTTCTCAGACTGTAGTCCCCTGCCGGAAATGCAGGTCCCGCCCATGCAAACCGTCCGGCAAGACTCTTCACCTCATCCGCAGACATAAGCACAGGAATCACCTCGCCCAGATCCGGGAACAGTGCGGCGTCATCCAGGGACAGCGGCATCTCCGCTGCCGCCGCCCGTATATGAGCCAGCTCGATCAGCAGGTTGTCCGGATCAACGATCGCATTTTCACTTTCCTGCGAGAACAGCCACTCCGGATCAATGGCAATGTACTGGTCAAACGGCTGATTCTCCAGGATCAGATAATTGATGCATTTCTTCGCCTCTTTACTTCCGCTGCCTCTTCCGGCACGTCCGCTCTGCTGCCAGAAGGAGGCTCTCGTCCCCGGATAGCCGACAATCACTGTGGAATCCAGACTTCCGATATCGATTCCCAACTCCAGCGCATTCGTAGAGACAAGTCCTGAGAGCTCGCCTTCCGTCATCTTCCGCTCGATCTCCCGTCTCTCCAGCGGTGTGTATCCGCCACGGTATCCTGCAATCTTCCCGCTGTCTCCATGGCTTAAAAACCCCGCCGCATCCAGCTTGTCCCGGGATTCCTTTAAGATAACCTCAACATTTCTCCGGCTTCTGCCAAATGCAATAAAATGTCTGTCTTCCTCTACCAGCTCCGGGATCAGGTCCGCCGCAACTGTTGACGCGGAACGCCTGCCGAAGATCTTGTCATTGCTCCCCTTAATCTCCGGCGGCTGTATGATCCGGTACTCCTTCTCCGGTGCCGCAGATCCGTCCCTGTCAATCAGCACAAACTCCTCCCCGCAGATCCGCCCCGCGAGCTCTACCGGGTTTGCAATGGTAGCCGAACTGCACAGGAACTGGAGCTTTGACCGATAGTAACCGCATACCCGCTTCATCCTGCGGAAGATATTGGCCAGATGAGCGCCGAATGCCCCTCTGTAGCTGTGAAGCTCATCGATCACCACATATTTCAGATTCGTAAAAATAAAATCAAACCCGTACTTGCTGTGGTTCGGCAGGAACGCCGCGTTCAGCATCTCCGGGTTGGTCAAAATAATATTTGCACTTTTTCGAATCCGGCTGCGCTCCGCCTGCATCGTATCGCCGTCATAAACTCCCGCCGAAATCCTTCCCTCTCCAAAATAATCAAGAATTGGCTGAAGCGCCCTGTACTGATCCGCCGCAAGCGCTTTCGTCGGGTATACAAATATTGCTCTGGTGAGCGGATTGTCCAGAACCGCCTGCAGCACCGGAAGCAGGAAACTCAGCGTCTTCCCGCTGGCTGTTGAGGTGGTGATCACCACATTCTCACCAGACTGCGCTTTCTCAAACATCTCCGCCTGATGCGTGTACAGACGGGGAATATTGTGAGAGGTCAGATATGTACGGATATCCGGGTGGAGTACAGACGGAAAGTCCGCAAAAGACGCCGGGTGCGCCGGTATAGTTTTCGTATATATGGTCAGATCCCGGATATCCTTTGCGTTGTGTTCCTGATAATTCCTCATGGTAAACTCCTTTGTTGCATATGTCTTATCTGCATTGTCTGTCCTGTCTGCAGTCAGTAAATTTTCTCGATATTTCCCGTGATCCCGTACTGCTCACGGAAAGCCTGAAGGTCCGACTCATTCCGGATCAGCATGACCTCCTCGAATTTCCCATCGGAAAGGTTTTTAAAACCTGCCACCTGCTCACCGGTGCAGATGCTGCAGCGAAGGGCAGGGCGTTTGAGGGCGGGGTTGTATGCTGTTAATGCCGCTTTTTTCTTCTTTGAAAACCTAGGAAACATTATAAGACCTCCTTTGTTAAAGATAAATCTTTGCTTTATATGAATCCTTTTTAACGCGTAACCCTTTTGCACATCTCAGTGCTTCATAAGATATCGTTTAATCTGCTCAATAAGTACTTTATCTGCCGGCAGCCAATCCACATCATACAAAGTCTCAACCGTCAGCCACTTTGCAGCTTCATGCTCTCTCAGGACAAGATCTCCCATCTTGATCGTACAGAAAAAGCAATCCATAGACAGATGAAAATTCGGATAGTCATACTCTACCGTCTCAAGATAATCTCCGACTTCAATCTCCGTATCCAGCTCTTCTTTGATCTCGCGGACAAGTGCCTGCTGCGGTGTTTCTCCTGGTTCGATCTTGCCGCCAGGGAACTCCCAGCCGTCTTTGAAATCGCCATAACCACGCTGGGTGGCAAAAATGCGGTTGTTGTGTATGATGATTGCTGCGACTACTTTTACTGTTTTCATTGAGTTCCTCCATTAGTTGTTCACAATATATTCGTAAATATCTTCACGAACGGGAGTCTCCAGCTCCCATTCTATTTCCACTGCTGTTTTGTCTGTATTCGCCATAATAAATTCTGTAGCTTGTCCCGTTGCCTTCATTCTTCCAAGATAATAAAATTCTTTTGAAATCTTGTCGTCTTTATTCTTTCGTACAAACAGCTCTACATCTATTCCTCTCTCCTGTGCATGCAGGAAATTCTGAACATCTTCCGAATCCTTGGTCCTGCTCTGCTTCGAAATAGCAATCAGTCTATTTGGACTCACAAAATGATCCTCATACTTGATCGTATCCTGAATATCTTCTTCCTTGTCATAATTAATAAACACAGGAAACGTCTTCGTTTTTCGGTCATACTTGTAACCACCCAGATTAAGCGGAACTTCATTATTTTCCCATTCCAGCAGACGGCAGACATCCTCATA
>NXNN01000175.1_pt1 | contig 11686 bp, 7 predicted proteins | sample 2041041 | NCBI WGS metagenome assembly NXNN01 (sample SAMN07660617, study PRJNA407663) | chicken gut metagenome | isolation source: caecum content treated with Lincosamide | host: Gallus gallus domesticus | place: Czech Republic: Brno | collected 2016 | reverse complement strand
CACTATACGGATGATGGGTATTCGGGAGTGAATTTCAACAGACCGGGCGTTCAAGCCTTGATTGCCGCCGTTGAAGCGGGAGAAATAGATACGATTTGTGTAAAAGACCTATCCCGTTTTGGCAGGAATAAATGAGGAATATGCTTTTATCTTATTCTTTTAGAATTCCGCTCATACCAGACAGAGGTGTTCCACAAGCACGACATCCTAAACCATGCGCATAAGTTCGCGGTTACGCGGCATGCTTGCAAAGCTGAACAAGTTCTCTTAACTCCTCCCGTAAATCTACAGAAAAAGTTTTTTATCCGATTTTAGCAAGTGTTTTAACAAAGTTTTTCAAAATGGCATGATACAGAACTCATTCCTAAAAAATAATTGTAATTTTCATTCCATTCCACAGAACATTGTCAAAAAGCAAAAATTTACTTTTGCATCTTATTGATATATTCTAGAAGCCGTCTGCTCTCGCCCGAAAAATCACGGAACCAGTCTATAGCCCATATGTGGTATAGATTCCAGCCGTGCTTTTGCAACATTTCGTCCCTCAGCCTGGCATACTCTCTGAGGGAATTTGCGCTGTTCATGGTCGACTCTAAAATTATTCCTGCCAAGTACTCGCCACTCTTGCTGCCACAAGCGGCAACATCTATCTTGCAATCGGAGTCACCCACCTTGCGCACATATTCAATGTTGTTGCTGGCGAGCAGTTCACAGATTTTTTCTTCAAGCCCCTTTGGCATGGGCTGGGGAGCATATGTTGCTTCTTCGCCAGAGAAGGACTCAACATACTTTAAGAATGCACTCAGTGTCCTTGCGCCATCGATATGCTGCCCCTTACTTGAGGAGAGCAAGCTTTCGAGCTGCGCGTGGCGTATGGATGTTACAACCACCATGCGGTGTCGGGAACGGGTTATTGCAACATTCAGCCTGTTTTTGCCGCCATCGTTCATCAAAGGGCCAAGCGTGAGCAGGTTGAACTTGCCGTCCCTGTCCTTGCCGTAGCAGACGCTGATGAAGATTGTGTCCCGCTCGTCGCCCTGAATGGAGTCTAGGTTGCAGATTATGAGCTGTTCGTCGTTGTGTCTTACACTCCACTCCCTAATCAGTTCCATACCCTCGCTTGTTGCGCAGTAGTCCAACCAAAGCTCTTCAATAAGCCCTGCCTGCGCTGCACTGAATGCGACAATGCCGATTGAATTTTCGGGATAGTTGGCAATTTCACTTTTGACCATTTGGACAATGCGCCGTGCCTCGTTCATGTTTATGTGTTTGCCATTGCCCGATTCGTAACATCCGTTTGCGTCGTAGGGTATGTATTCGCCAAAGATGCCGTCTGCATCGTCTTTGGCGGCGTTAGGGAAGGTGAGCAGGCTGTTGTTGTAGAAGTTACGGTTGGAGAATGTTATAAGCCTTTCGTCATAGCTTCTGTAGTGCCATCTCAAGGCATAGTTCTTTTCGAGCATCTTCTGTGCCTCGCTGAGCAACGAGTATGAGACATTGACAAAGCCGACACTATCCTCTTCCTCCTCTTGCTCCATTTGAACGCCCGCCCTAAAGAAGTTGACAGGAGGCAACTGTTGCAGGTCGCCTACAATGACCACCTGCTTACTCCTGAATATAGCGGCAAGTGCGTCTTCGACAAATATCTGCGAGGACTCGTCAAAGACAACGAGATCGAAGGAAATTGAGGGGTCTATGTACTGTGCAACCATAAGCGGGGAGAGCATGAAACATGGCTTTACGCGGGAGAATAACAGCCAATTGTCTGCAATCATGTCCTTGATTGAGGAGGTGTCTCGCTGCTTTAAAAACTGTACGCCGCCACCTACTGAGATGTTCTGTCCTTCGAGTGCACCCGTCTTTCTGTTCTGCAAATTGAAATATACTAGCTCTGCCGCCTGCTTTATCTGCGCCCTATCTACCTGACTGTACTTTCTTAATGTGCGTTCAAACATATCCCCCGAAAATGAGTTGAGCGCCTTAAACCTTGGCTGGGAGAGCACCTCGTTGAGGTATTTTGTCCAGTAGTTGCGAAGGAGTGCACCCTTTGCCACTTCGCCGTCTGAAACGTCATTCTCAATGAGCGCATTCAGAACATTCATCAGTCGCTCGTTGCCCGAAACCCCGTCGAGAAAAGTTGTAAACCTTATCCACTGCGGCAGTAGGTTTTTACCATTTAGTACCTTACAAAACTCCTCTTCAAGCCCTTCAAAAGTAGTTGCATTGAAATCAAACATGTCATTGTCGAACTTGGGTTGAAGAGCTGCAAACAGCCCCTCAAGGCGCCTGCACACGCCCTTTGCCCTGTCTGACAGTTCAGAGAGTTTTTGCACTGTCTGCATGTGTTGCTCTTCGGTTAGAAGTGTATAAAAGCTGCTTTTAAAGGACTTTTCGTCTACGTTGGTGCAATAGCTTACAATTGCACCCAGGCGGTCACAGAGCGACTGCCAGTTGAAGTCCATGTTCATGTCGGCAAGGGGGCGGGAATAGCAATTATTTACGTCCTGTTCAAACTTTTTAACGAGCCGGAGATAGTCCTGATACCTCTCCACCAGCGTGAGCACTTCGCACGCCTGCCTGTAGCCAAACTTTGGAAATGTCTTCTCGCTGCACTGCGCAATTACACTTAAGCCCTCCCTGTACGCACTACCCATGCGAAGGAGAAAAAACTTTTTCTTGTCGAGCAGAGTGCGGTATTTGGCTACATCCAACATCTTCGCCCTGTAGGTAAATCCGTAGCAGTGCATTACGTCCCTGAGCGTGCGCAGCTCGCCTGCACGCTCTTGCAATTTTTTTGTCTTTGCAAGCAGCTTTTTCGCCCACTCGCCCAAGTCCTTTATCTCTGCCCACTCGTTCTCGAAGACGGGAAGACTAGCGGCAAGCGCAAGTTTTTGCGACAGTTTGTAAAGTTCTGTAACGTCTTGCGGGCAGGGGAAATAAGCCGAATTTAACCTTAACCGCACACAGTCGGAATATATTCCCTTTACCTCATTGAAGGCGGCAACCGCCTCCGCCATAAATTTAAGCGACGGAGCGGAATAGTCTTGCTCCCTGTAACCGTAGAGAGGATGAGTCCTATAATTGAGATAGCCTTGGGGCACAAGCAGACAGAACTTTTCCACTTGCTCGCAGAAGTAGTCTAAATCCAGCTGTCCCACAGTCTCTGGGCCAAGGAGGTCGTATTCCGGCTGAGTGGCGTACTCCATGAAGACATCTATAAGCTGCATCACGGACAACCTTGCACTGCCCGCTTCGACGAGGTACTCCTGCCCTATCGCAAACAGTTGATTTCGTACCTCCTCTATCTCCTTCTCGTTCACATTGTTGTTTGAAACGGGGGAATAGGGTATACTCTGCACCTTAGCAAAGACTTTGTTAATGTGTTCCCTGAACGCCTTTTTAGTTATACCCCTTGTTGTGCTTGAGATTGTGTCAAAGTTGAGACAGTAGTCAACAAGCGGGCAATCTGCCACGCTTCGCTCTTTTAAATTGTTGTAAATTATGGAGCGAGCTGTTGACTTCTGCGTTACAAACAGCACCGTCTTACCCCGTGCAATAAACCCCGCAATGAGGTTTGTTATTGTTTGGCTCTTACCGCTGCCTGGAGATCCCTGCAACACAAATGACTGCCCGCAAAGCGCCCTGTCTATTACATTTTGCTGGCTTGCGTCGGCATCGCATATGCAAAAGTTGCCGGAAGACAAATCGCCATCCCTCTCATCAAGGACGCTGTTGCCGCCGCACAACCTGTCGATAAAGGGATTTTTAAGGTACTCTTCGAAATGCCCCTTAATCTCCTCCTCCAGTATGCTTTTCTGGTGGTCGAACATTCCAAGCGACACGCCCTCTTCTACGCTCCAGCCGAAGTTGAACTTTTCAATCTCCTCCTTCACCTTGCACAGATATGCGCCTACTCTCAGCGATCCGTCGTATGCGGGGAGTGTTAGCGCCAAGTCCCTGCTGTAGTGTGCAAGTATGTATTCAAGCGTCTTGTTTATGCTTACTGCCTCTGATACGTCGCCGTCTGCGGCAATGCAGTAGTGCTTGTTGGCGTCCTGAAAGAGCCGCACTCTGACAAGCATCAGCGGGGAGCGGTACTTCTTTGCGTTTATATCTGCCCAGTTAAGAAAGCCGAACGCCATGTACAGGGAATGCAGTCCAAAATTTTTCTGCAAATTTCTATCACGGGAGATGAGCTTGTGCGCCACCTCAGGCGCCCTGCCGTTATCGCAGAACACGCTGTTGTCCGTTATAATCTTCTTGTCCTTAAGTTCGTCAATTGCCACATAGGGATAGGAATGCAACAACGGAGTGCCGCATCCGGGACAGTTAAAGTCTGTCGAATTTGAAGCCTTCTTGCCAAAATCCAGCGACACCTGCTTGCCGCACTTGGGGCAGGCGACATCCGCCCTCTTTCCGCTGTATAATATAGGCTTTTCGGGCAGTGGCAGCATGCTCTTTGTTCTACCGCCCAAATTGTCGCACGTCGGGCAGTAGTCGGAGAGGTTGCACGTCTTTGCCGAGTACTTGCGGAACATGACATTTTGACACTTTCTGCAACGGAGCACCTGCATTAAATTTGCCCTTTCCCAGTTGACTATGTTTACAGGCTCGCCCTGCAACAGCTTCTTGAATATTTGACGGGAAGAGGGATAGCAAAAGTTGAGTGCCGCGTTCTTCTGCTGCCTGAAATTTACAAGTCTGTTATTGCGGGAAAGGCTTTTAAGCCTGTTCTGATATTCCGACAGCTCATACCAACGTTTGTCCGCGCCCTTCGCTGCAGGAGTATCGAATATCATGACAGATTGCTCTATCACTTCCTCGTCGATGTCCTCAGCACTTATCCCGCCATTGGGAAACCCAAAGTAGTCCATGTACAGCAAAGTGATAAATTCTGCCGCGCTGTACGTGAACTTTATTGCGCCGTTGCGGTCTATATGCCCGACAATGTAGTCAACGACGCTGCCAAATACCTCGCTTGCCTGCTGTTCATCTTTGGAAATATCCATCCCCTCAAGACAGGCAACGGCATCGTCGCTGAGATTTTTCATGACGACTGCAAAGGCATCTCTCTCCTGCGGGAAGATATCGGCTATCCAAGCATTGGGATGTTTTTCCCAGCCGGGCCGTTCAGCTTTGAGCCTGTGTAAAATATCAAGATATTTTTCGTATTTCTCTCTTTTCATTGCTACATATCGGCAATGAGTGCAAACTCATCGCACTCATTCACATTCTCCTTTGCTCTCTTAGTTCCTGCCTACACTTATGTATATTTTGCTGTTATTGGAAAGGCATATTCGCATACCCTCTTCAAGCACAACTTCGTCAATACATGTGCCGAGATAGCGGTTATTCTTTATGGCATCTACACCCCATATGCTTGTCCTTACAAACACAAAGTTGTCGCCCTGCTTTTGCACCTTGCCAAACGCCCCCTTGCACTTGCCATCCACAAAGTCCTGCGTGATAACAGTCTCGCCATCAGTGAGGTATAGCCTGTCCCCCGACGGGTTGAAGACGTACATTCCACCTTGCGCTGCGGGTACGAGCCTGGGCTTAGACTGGGACTTTGGCGACTTATCGACATTCAACACGCCTTTGTCGTTATCTTTTGGCTGTGCGCAGTTGCCAAGCGCCCTGTTAAGCTGTGTTGCCCATGTGCCAGGCAGTGGTCGCCGCGTGTAACTGTCCTTATTTAGGGGATCTGAAAACGCCCGATAGAATAGCTCCTTTAAATTTTCTGGTATTCCCTTCCAGCTATTTACTATGTTGCCAAGGTGATTTATAAGTCTTACGTTAGACTCATCCTTGAATTTTCCGTAATTTTCCCTGTAGAAACTCTCCAGGCTGTTGACCTTGTTTTTGGGGTCGAAAGCGAATGTCAAGAAGTCTTCAAGCAAGTCGTCTTCCTCAGCATTTTCGCATGCCTCATCCATTGCGCTTGCACATCTCAGACCGTAGTTTTCATACAGTACTTTACCGTGATAAGGCGAGTTGGTTGAACAGGTGAGTATGCAGTAATAGAGCACTGCCATGGCGTAATAGTCCGACGACTTGGAGGCATGTTTGACGATACTCGCGCCAACTTCCGGTGCCATGTAGAATTCCTTACCCATGACAAATGCCGCCTGTCCGTTTTCGACAAGGTAGGTGTCGGTGGTGTTTTCAGTGTCGATAACCGTAACCTTTTTGGTCTTTACGTCGTAGAAGATATTTTCGGCATTTATGTCCTGATAACACAAGTTATCCCTGCTTAAAAACCAAAGAGCCTCGTTGATGTTGACTATCACCTCTAACCTCTCCTTAAGGGTGAACTTGTCGAAGGTGCCGTCGCTTATCATCGTGTATATGTCCTTGCCACTTGCCCAGTCCATCAAGTATGCCAGCTGACCGTCAATCTCTGCCGACTCTATGGGGAAGGTGAAGTAAAACCTGCCGTCCTCGGCTATCCGTCTGTCGAGTTCTGGCTTGCGCCTGAGCAGAGAGTTTATGTTTATACGCTTCTGACTGTCCATTGAACTGCCAGTCTGGGACAGAATTTTAAAGCCATAGGGCTTGCCGTTTATCTCTGTGAGGTAGACGGCGCCCTGACCGCCTTCCTTCCCTGCCCGTTTTATTAGTTTTATGCTGCCATGCGTAAGCTTTACGCTTTTGCCTGAATAATCCTTCATATCTGCCACCTGCGAGTAATTTAAACCCTTGCCATTAATTATCTTTTGCCCCTGATGTAAACCAAAGAGCAGTCATCGCCGCTGCCGCCGCCCGTCACGCTTATGCGTGAAAAGCGATGGGCGCAGTACTTCAAAGCACTTGCAACACTTCTCTCACCGCCCTGCAATGGCAGCACAGACAGCCCATTCAAGAGCTTTGTTGCATTTATACCCTGTATTTCAAAGACCGTCCCTGCCTGCACAGGAAGGCTCTGCACTACATTTCCCTCTGTTCCTACGCTGTACAGAAGATAGTCTACCCCGTCTGAGCCCATTATCACGCTATCCACATTCTTTGCGGAGAAGAAATATATCTTTAAGAGTTTGGGGTATTCGCCAAGCAATGTGGTATTGTATGGAGCACCGCTCTCCTTTACCGAGGAATAGCCGTCCGTCAACCGGAGAAGGCGACCTTCCGCCGTCTTTACCAAAAATACTCCGTCGCCCAGTATGCCGCAGGCAAGTATATTCTTTATTCTGACTGTAAACAGCAAAGTAGTGCCAAAGTCCCGCACATTGACGGGTGCACCAAACTTTTCACACAGTATGCGCTTCCAGCGAGCGAAGATGTCCCTTGCAAGGAGCAAAGAAAAGCCCTGTCTGCCCTTCTTTATCTGAAGGCAAGTAGAGCGCCATGCGTGCCAGCTTGCCATTCGTCTGCACTGTGCAACTGCAACCTCCACCACCGCCTGAGCAATAGCCTCAGAGCCAAAGCGAGAGTTTGTACATGCGCTTATTCCGTCCGCACAAACTGCGGCAAATGATCTGCCCCTGCCGCCCGATATGTCGACGACTGTGCTATAGTCGTCACAGGTGGTGTGATCGGCCCCCATAACAGAAACACAGCCGCATTCCCATTCGCCAAAGCGGACAGCATTCTGCGTGCGTGGTGTAAAGCAAAGACCTTTCCACTCGGCAACAAGCACTTTTTCCCAGAGCATTGGCTTAAAAATAGTCTGCCCGCAGGCGAGGGCACGCACAAGCATCTCTGCAATGCGGAAGTTTTCAAATGCCGCCACGGACAGAAGGCTTTGCACCCTACCCTTTGTTTTCTGGCTGTCTTCATCAAACTTTTCATGCTCGACCTTTAAAAAGTCAATGTCCGTCCAAACATCCCAAGCATATTTTCCCCTTGTGAAGATGAGTACAAGAAGGTGTGCCAGAAAGGCGTTGTTGTACGCCGCAAAATTGCTACTGCCTTGCAGCACTCCACCGCTTATTACCCTGTCTATTGCCTCCACGTCAAAGCCGTCCCTGTCCTTCAGCGTATTGAACAGCATTTCATCTTTAATGCATGTCCGACAGTTGCCGACAGCCCTTGTAATTTCCACCATCAGCTCCAGAAGTCCTGTGTCTGTTATGGGAAAATCCTGCGATTTAAGCACCTTCAATGCGCTTTCCTGAGTCGTAGTTAAGTTTTCTTCCCTCATATATTGTTCCTCTTAATAAAACGGGAAAAGGTACTTAAAATACACCTTTCCCCGTTGTCTTAAAGGCATATCTACTTTGCCGTAATGCTTAAGCTTAACTCTTATATATAGAGGTTAGCTTGGTAACACTCTTGATAATCTCGATGAGCTTATCGTCATACTTGTCGCTGTGGTCGTAGTAGGGGTTCAGACCTCTTTCTGCCATCTTTTTAGACACCTGACCGAACATCTTTAATCTCTTTCTGCACTCGTCGGTGACATCTATGCCTATTGCAACCCTTACGGAGTAATGGAAAGGCGCACTATAATCGATATTGCCTTTGTTCTCGTACTCCAAAACTTCTTCATAACTGGGAGTGCCTGTATTCGCATCGCCATCAGAGATTAGAATAATTGCAGGCGCTACCGCATTGATGTCTGTTTCGCCGTTGGAGGCATGCTTGCAGTCGTTTATGACAGCAAGAATTCCCTGCCCTGTGGGAGTACCTCCGTAGAAGTCGGTGTCGGGAATATCCGTCCACTCTACCTTACTGTTTGCTATGTCCTCTATAAGCGTCTTGGGCAATATCCACTTTACGCCGTCGTTAAACCTGTCCGAGAACAATAGTATTGCAAGGGACAACTCTACTTTGGTGTCCTGTTCTGCTATAATTTCAGGAATGACGTTTTCAAATACTCCCCTCATTGCCGTGTTGATGATGCCTGCCCTCTTGCCCTGCATTGAACCAGATGCATCAATCACAAAGTACACTGACTTCTTTTTTTTCTCTTCAGCCATAAAATATTCTCCTTTATTTTAATTTTTCTTATATGTTGAACACGAATGAATACACATTCTGTAGCTCTACCTCGCTTACGGAGCATTCAAGCTTTTTTCCGCTCTCGCTCACCACTACATTCATAGCCTTTTTTACATTTTCCATTACGCTGTTCTCGGTGATGTTAGAAGACACCTTGAATACAAGCGTATTCTGCGATTGGTTTAGTGTAAATGTACGCAAAAAGCTTAAGGTCTTGACGTATATCTCAAAAGTCTGCATGAAGTACCTGTCATACATATTGAAGTAATTGTACTTCACACTACGGCATGCAAGCCCGTAAAGTTTTTCGGGATGCTCAAAGGAGTGATCATGCAATATCTCATCATCGGTAAGGTTAAAGTAATTATACCTTATTTTATCTGATGTAAGACAAATATCATGCGAGACATCAAGATGGTAATAATTCCCGTCCAAATAAACTATCACCCACGCATGTCCACCAGGCTCATCTTCCGCAAACGAACGACTTGTACCGCTGATATATATCGCCTTCAGCCCTGCAGACAAAAGAAGCAACTGGACAAATCTGGCTATTCCTTCGCAAACGGCTTTCCCTTGTCTTAAGACACCCTCAACAGTGTGGTTAACGACAGAAAACGAATTATTTTTTATTTCGTCATGATCAAATTCTATATGCTGTACGATATAATCATGTATAAACTTTTCTTTGCCATATTCTGTATTTTGCGTACTTATCTGCCTTTGTATTGCCTTTAACTGAGATCTGTAACTACGGTTTTTGTACACATTTACAAACGGCATTTCAAATCTAAGTTCGCTGTCGCTATAGGTTACCGACCAATGACAAAACGCGAACTCGGGATGGTCATCCCTTACAGCGTTAACGATTTCCGACAACTTTTCTTTTGGCATTCCATGAAGCGATGTATGCACAACAAGACTTTCATTTTGAAACGCCATACATATATCGTCATACACTTGCCGCTCTTTACTGTTCAACAACGTATAATAGTATTGAAACATACATATCCTTTAATCTTTACGCGTTACAGTTATAATTGTTCCATCCATCAGGGTAACAACTTCTATGCCGTCATAAAGATAAACTTTACGCTGCTCATTACCCCTGGTAGTTATTGTGGGCTTAGAATTCTTTAAACAGTTGTCCACACACATGGCAGGTATAGAGTTACCATCTACCTTTTTTCCGCTGGAGTCAAAATAGTATATGATACCCGCATCGTGATAACGGTGACCGCTTGGCTGCATTCCGCTCACAGCATGGCTGACATACCTGTTACCATAAGAATCGAAAAAATATTCCTGTTTCTTTTTGGGTTCATGTTTACTCTCCGGTTCTTTTTTTTCAACTGAAAGCCAGCTTGACTTACCTTTAATATCCGACATAAATACTCCTTAATTTTCAAAATTTTCAAATTTCTTTTTTATGTATGCGACCATACTACAATCGCGTCAACCCAATTTGTCAGTGCTTAAGCATGTAGTTTTTACTTGTCTATATCTTACCATCAGCTTTCCTGGATGTCTAGACGTAAAAAAAGTTGAGAGCTCTCATATGAGAACTCTCAACTTTTTTCCCCAACATTCTCCTCTTGCAATTATTAAAATTAAATGTTATAATACAACTCAAGACAGAAGGAGTGAATTTACCAATGAGTAATAAAAAAAATACCGATAATGTGAGCTCACCGCGTTTATTCACTTTATCCGCACTAGCAAAAATCTTACAGGAGTACTCTCAAGAAGGCCGTTATAGATCCGGTCCAGCTTTCTATCGGGAAATACTAAATCCTTATTACCGAAAATTGGAAATTTATCGGTCTAAGCTTAGGCCAGACTTGTTTGCTAATCCCGAAACCGGTGACACACCGTATGATAAGGCTTATGCGACTAACCTATGCCAGCTTAAATTAGGATCGCACATAACCACTCCTTTCATGCGAATTGAAGTAATTAAGTTGATTATCTTATATTACAACAATTACTTAACAGGTATATATCGCAGATTTAAAGAAGATTTTAACGGCAAAATTAATGACATACTCGGAGAAATACGAGAACAACACTATAATAATATAACGGCTGCTACTCTCCCCGACGATCCCTTCGGACAACTTGTTACATACATGCTTTGCGCATTTGACTGTGGTGATCGAAAAGTAAAATTAAGATCAGCAGACCTTAATAGTCCTCTAAAATCGACAGACCCTGAACTGGCAACGTTACTCGAAAAAACAGGCATCACCGGTCAGCAATTTGTCGAGGATCTCCTGTCTGAGGTTAAAATCCAAACCGATACAAATTATAATAAAATAGGCGATATCCCTTCCCGCTATTTCCTCTGTCCAAGCGCACTGTTAAATGCTTTGATAAAGTTATATATACACAATAACTTTGCTTCACCTCAAAAGTTACAGGCAGGCTTTATAAAGATAATACGCCATATTGTAGATATACAAGATATCGAAATGTCTGAAAAATATCAACAGGCATTCCATACTCTGTGCGCCCTTTTGTGTGAAGAAGCACCGGACTACATTCAGCGCAAACTAAAAGAAAACATCTTTAACGAAAAAACACGCACAGAATTTTACAAAATCCTAGAAGAGTCTATGACTATGTCAACAAAAACGATAGGCCACGAGAAAGAACGTTAAAAGAGGTTTTGAGAATTAAAATGGAAAATATTACGTTCGAGACAGACACGACTTACAAATTAAATTTTACAGAATTCAATTTGGGA
>NXNN01000173.1_pt1 | contig 11713 bp, 10 predicted proteins | sample 2041041 | NCBI WGS metagenome assembly NXNN01 (sample SAMN07660617, study PRJNA407663) | chicken gut metagenome | isolation source: caecum content treated with Lincosamide | host: Gallus gallus domesticus | place: Czech Republic: Brno | collected 2016 | reverse complement strand
CGAAAGTCTGGCGTTTTGCGACGTGGAAACCTATGTCGCGCGCAAAACGGAGGGGAAAATTTGCCGCCCCGCCCGCGCAAACGCTTTCAAATAAACCCGTTTTATGGTACAATAAACCGAGAATAACTTTTGCGGGAACATAGCGGAATGAAATTGTTTGCGGTCAGCGACCTGCATCTGCCCGGCAATCAGGACAAGCCGATGGACGTATTCGGCGGCAACTGGGCGGGGCACTTCGATAAAATCAAAGAGGACTGGCTCGCGCGGGTCGGAGAAGAGGACGCCGTCCTCATCGCGGGCGACATCAGCTGGGCGATGACCCTGCCCGACGCGCTCACCGACCTCGAAAAAATGAAGGAATTGCCGGGCAAAAAAATCTTTATCCGCGGCAATCATGACTACTGGTGGTCGGGCATTACAACGCTCCGCCGCAGTGCGCCCGACGATACTTTTCTGTTTTTGCAGAACGACGCGGTGCGGCTGGAAAATTACGTCATCTGCGGCTCGCGCGGCTGGGTCTGCCCCGGGTGTACCGAGTATAAAGCGGAGGACGAAAAGATCTACCGCCGCGAAGCGGAGCGCTTCCGCCTCGCCCTGAACGAAGCGAAAAAACTGAGGCAGGAAGGGGATAAACTCGTGTGCATGATCCATTATCCCCCGTTCGACCCCAAGCGCAACCCGTCCTTGTTTACGGAGTTATTCGAGGCGAATGGGGCGGATATGGTCGTATACGGGCATCTGCACCGCGCGGCGGGGGCGTATCCTCTGGCGTGCGAGCGGGAGGGGATCGCATATCGGCTCACCTCGTGCGATTTGCTCGGCTTTAAACTCGCGGAAATTTATTGAAGCGGAAATATATCTGTCAAAAAATGAAAATCATTTTTATGCAAAGAGTGGCGCGGCTGTAAAGCCGCGCCACTTCAATATTTTAGTCCTCATTCTTTAAAAATCTCACAAAAAATTCTTCCCCATACGCTTTACAGGAAGGGGCGGAATGTGTTACAATAGAATTCGATAAAAGACTTTAACCGTACGGTACAGAGATGCCGCGAAGTCCGCAATCGAACGCATACGAAGAAAGTATCCTTGCAAACGATTTTTTTCGTTTTTGTTTGAACGTACCCCGCGCATACTCTGTGCGCGGGTGTTTTTTATGCCGCAAAATTTATGTCTGCGGCGGGGAGGGGAATATGTCTGAACATATCTTGATGGACGGTGCGGCGATCAACCGCACGTTGACGCGGCTCTCGCACGAGGTCGTGGAAAAGGCGAAGGGCGCGGAGAATTTGTGCCTCATCGGCATTCCGCGCCGCGGCGAAATCGTAGCGGCGCGCGTCCGTACCCTCATCGAAAAATTTTACGGCGCATCTCTGCCCTGCGCAGGAATCGACATCGGCATGTACCGCGACGACCTTGTCAGCGGCTATTTCGTGCCGGACGCGCGCGTCAATTCCCTCGGCTTTTCCGTAGACGGAAAGACGGTCATCCTCTGCGACGACGTTCTGCACACCGGTCGCACGGTGCGCGCGGCAATCGAGGCGATCTTCGATTTGGGCAGACCCGCCAAAATCATGCTGCTCGTCCTGTGCGACCGCGGCGGAAGGGAAATGCCCGTCAGTCCCGATTTTGTGGGGAAGAATATCCCCACTTCCGCCAGGGAGACGATCGACGTGCGCTTTGCAGAGATTGAAGGGGAGGACAGCCTCGGTATCTCCGCCAAAGATTAGCCGCGCATGTTGCATTTGCTTTGCCTGATCGGGTATGATATTCAACAATAATTTAAAAACTGTTTAATAAATTGTCAAAATTTTTTACAGAGGTCTTGCAATGTTAGGAAAAGATCTTTTGGGATTGTACGATACGTCCGCGGAGGACATTACGGCGATCCTCGATACCGCTGTGGGCATGAAAAAGCTGCTCACACAAAATCTGAAAAAACTCCCGCACCTGCAGGGGCGCACGGTCACGACCCTCTTTTACGAGAACAGCACGCGCACCCGCTGTTCGTTTGAACTTGCGGCGAAGTATCTCGGCGCGGGCACGGTGAACATTTCCGCCTCCTCCAGCTCGGTGCAGAAGGGGGAAACGCTCATCGACACCGGGCGCACCCTCGACGCGATGAAGAATGACGTCATCGTCATCCGCCACCCGATGGGCGGCGCGCCGCACCTTCTGGCGAAGAATGTGAAGGCGTCCGTCATCAACGGCGGCGACGGCATGAACGAACATCCCACGCAGGCGCTGCTCGACTTCTACACCATGCGCGAAAAGTTTGGCTCCTTCAAGGGATTGAAGGTCGCGATTTTGGGCGACATCAAGCACTCGCGCGTGGCAAAGAGCAATCTCTTCGGGCTCACCAAATTGGGTGCGGAAGTTACGATGTTTGCTCCCGCCACGCTTATGCCGCAGGGCATCGGGCGCATGGGGGCGAAGGTCGCCAAGTCGCGCGAGGAAGCGCTATCGGGCGCGAACGTCGTCATGGGGCTGCGCATTCAGCTCGAGCGCATGCACGGCGGGCTGTTCCCGTCCCTGTCCGAATACGCGAAGTATTACGGCGTGGGTGAAGAACACCTTAAATTGGCGGATAAGGACTGCATCGTCATGCACCCCGGCCCCGTCAACCGCGGCGTGGAGTTCACTTCCGACGTCATCGATGCGGAGAACAGCGAAATCAACGAACAGGTGCTCAACGGCGTCGCGGTGCGCATGGCGCTCCTGTTCCTGCTCTGTAAAAACCGTCAGGGAGGCGAAAAGCATGAGTAAACTTTTGATCAAGGGCGGCACCGCCGTCTTTGCGGATAAATGCGAGGTCTGCGACATCCTCGTAGACGGCAAAAAAATCGTCAAAATCGCAAAAAATGTTGAGGAAAAAGGCGCAAAAGTGATCGATGCCAAGGGGCTGCACGTTTTTCCCGGACTTATCGACCTGCATGTGCATCTGCGCGAACCCGGTTTTGAATATAAAGAGGACATCGCCAGCGGCAGTGCGGCGGCGGTGCGCGGCGGGTTCTCGCAGGTGTGCTGTATGCCCAACACCGACCCCGTGTGCGACAACGCGGCGGTCGTCGGCTACATCGTTGCGCGCGGCAGGGAGGTAAATCTGTGCAAGGTTCGCCCCATCGGTGCGATCACCAAGGGCGAAAAGGGCGAGCAGCTCGCCGAGATCGGCAAGATGAAGGAGGCGGGCGCGGTAGCGATCAGCGACGACGGCAGACCCGTCGCCAACGCGCGCATCATGCGCCTTGCAATGGAGTACGCCTCCGATTTCGGACTCATCTGTCTGTCGCACTGCGAGGATAAAGACCTCGTCGACGGCGGCGTCGTCAACGAGGGGTACAACAGCACGCTTGCGGGGTTGAAGGGGATTCCCCGCGCGGCTGAGGAGATTATGCTCGCGCGCGAAATCATCCTCGCGGAAACGCTGGGCAAGCGCGCGCACATCTGCCACGTTTCCACCAAGGGCGGCGTTCAGCTTCTGCGCGAAGCGAAAAAACGCGGCGTCGCGATCACGGCGGAAACCTGCCCGCATTATTTCACGCTCACCGACGACGTGATCATGTCCTTCGACGCGAACACGAAGGTCAACCCGCCCATCCGCGAGGCGGAGGATGTCGCGGCGATCAAGGAGGGGCTGAAGGACGGCACACTCGACTGCATCGTCACCGACCACGCTCCGCACCATAAGGACGAGAAGAACGTCGAATACAATCTTGCGGCGTTCGGCATCAGCGGCATCGAAACCTCCTTCTCGCTGTCCTATACCTATCTGGTCAAGGCGGGCGTGCTCACGCTCGAACAGCTTGCCGACCGCATGAGCGCCGCTCCCGCCCGTATTCTGGGGTTGGAAGGGGGCGCGCTCGCGGAGGGGGCAGTTGCGGATATTATGCTCGCCGACCTGAATGCGAAGTACGTCATCGACAGCAAGGATTTCGTCTCCAAGGGCAAAAATACGCCGTTCAACGGCACAGAAGCATACGGCAAGGTTTGCTGCACGATTGTCGACGGCGACGTCAAATACAGGGCGTAAAACGGCATAAAATGCTTAAAACCGTCATTTTTATAGTACTATGTCAGACATAAGGAGTGCAAAAATGAATTATAAAGAGGAATTTATCCGCTTTCTGGCGGAATGCGGCGTTTTAAAGTTTGGCACCTTCAAACTCAAGAGCGGGCGCATCGCTCCGTACTTTCTGAACGCGGGCGAATACAAGACGGGCGCGCAGATCAAGCAGCTGGGCGAGTTCTATGCCGCCTGCATCCACGAAAACAAGATCCCTGTGCAGACGCTGTTCGGGCCCGCGTACAAGGGGGTTCCGCTCGCGCTCTCTGCGGCGGTCGCCCTGTACGAAAAGTACGGCGTCGACGTCAATTTCTGCTTCGACCGCAAGGAGGTCAAAGACCACGGCGAGGGCGGCATGTTCGTCGGCAAGCAGCTGGAGGACGAGGAAAAAGTCGTCATCGTCGAGGACGTCATGACGAGCGGCAAGGCGTTGAAGGAAGTCCTGCCCAAGCTGCGCGGCGCGGCGAAGGTGGATATCACGGGCATGGTCATCACGGTCGACCGCATGGAAAAGGCGCTCGATTCGGAAAAATCCGCCGTGCAGCAGGCGTATGCGGAGGAGGGCGTCAAGGTCTATTCCATCGTCACCATCCGCGATATAATCGACGCGCTCGAAGCGGACGTTATTCCCGGCAAGGAGCATGTTCCCGCCATCCGCGAATACCTCGCTCAGTACGGCGCGAAGTATTGAGCGCAACCGTTCCCGTGTGGTTTCAACGGGTACTGAAGCAAATATATATATTAAATCTACAGCGGCGCTTTCATCGGCAGGCTCGCCCGATTTGATTGTGCGAGGTCGGCGGTGGCATCGCCGCCTGCACATTGTGATTTTGTAATTAAACATTTATTTTAAAATTGTTGATTAACGGTGGTGTTATGATAGTAGATAAACTGATCGATAAAATCAAGGAATACGACAACCCGACGGTCGCCGGAATCGATACGAGCTTCGATTATCTTCCCGAGGATATGCGTGCGGGCGTTAAAGATTTCAAGGGCGCGGCGGAGGCGATCCTCGCGTTTAACAAAAAGATAATCGACAATATTTGCGATATTGTCCCGTGCGTCAAAGTGCAGATCGCCTATTATGAGATGTATGGAATCGAGGGCATGCGTGCCTTTGCGGAAACGCTTCGCTATGCCTCCGAAAAGGGGATGTTTGTCATGACGGACGCCAAACGCAACGACATCGGCGCCACGGCGGAATGCTATGCAAAGGCATACCTCGGCGAAACGCAGGTTGGCGAAAGCTCCTATACCGCCTTCGATTCCGATTTTCTCACTGTCAACGGCTATCTCGGTTCGGACGGGATCAAGCCCTTTTTAAATTGGATGGACAAGCGCGACAAGGGCATCTTTGTGCTCGTCAAAACCTCCAATAAATCGAGCGGAGAATTGCAGGATCTGAAGCTTGAGAACGGCAAAACCGTCTACGAATATATGGGCTCGCTCGTCGAGGAATGGGGCAAGGAGAGTATCGGCAAATACGGCTACTCTGCCGTCGGTGCGGTCGTCGGCGCAACCCATCCCGCGCAGGCGGAGATTTTACGCCGCGAAATGCCGCATACCTTTTTCCTGATCCCCGGTTACGGCGCGCAGGGCGGCAAGGCGGACGATTTGAAGGTCTGCTTCGGCAAGGACGGTTTGGGTGGCATCGTCAACTCCTCCCGCGGCATTCTCTGCGCGTACAAGCAGGAAAAATACGCGGGCATGACATTTGATGCCGCGGCGCGCCAGGCTTGTGTTGATATGAAAAACGACTTAAATCGCGCTATAAAGGGTTAAATTTGCGCCCGAATAGCCGATTGCACAGTATTCTGTCACGCATAAAACGAGATTAAAAGAGGAAAACGTTGCGATGAAGGAACAAAAGGTCAAAATTTTGGAGAACGCGCCGATTGCGGCTGGCATCTATAAAATGCGCTTCGCCTTGTCCGAAAAAACGGACGGGCTGTTCTGCGGTAAATTCGTCAATATCTCCGTCGGCGACGGGGCGCATCTGCTGCGCCGTCCGATTGCGATCTGCGAGCACGGCGAGGAAAACGGGGCGCAGGCGGTGACGATCTGCTACCAGATAAAGGGTGCCGGCACGCAGGCGATGAGCCGCGCAAAGGTCGGCGACGAGCTTGCCTGCGTTCTGCCGCTCGGCAACGGGTTTCGGTTGAGCGAGGAGCAAAAGCGCGTTGCTCTCATCGGCGGCGGCGTGGGCATCTTCCCCATGGTTTCCGTGCTCAAAGAGTATGCAAGAGAGGGCAAAGAGTTTTATTCTTATATAGGATTCCGCAACCGCGATGCCGTGTGTATGGCGGATACATTTTTTTCGCTGTCCGCGCGCGCGGAAATCGTCACGGACGACGGCTCCTTCGGGCAAAAGAATAACGCAGTAGCTGCATTTTTTGCCGATTATGAGAAGGCAAGACCGGACGTCATTCTCGCCTGCGGGCCGACGCCCATGCTTCGCGCGCTGAAGACCGGATTGAAAGAGTGGGGGATTGCCGTGCCTTGCTACGTTTCTCTGGAGGAGCGCATGGGCTGCGGCATCGGCGCCTGCCTCGTCTGTGTGTGCAAAAAGAGCGGCAAAGAGGAAAACGCGCGGGTCTGCAAGGACGGCCCCGTCTTTGAAATCGGTGAGGTGGAAATCTGATGGCAAATCTTTCGGTCAATATCTGCGGGGTCAATTTCAAAAATCCCGTCATTGCAGCGAGCGGTACCTTCGGCTTCGGAAAGGAATTCAACGAAATTTACGACATCGGCGTATTGGGCGGCATCAGCACCAAGGGTCTGACGCTTGAGTCTCGCCTCGGCAACCCTACGCCGCGCATCGCGGAAGGGTATGGGGTCATCCTCAATGCGGTCGGTCTGCAAAACCCGGGAGTTGATGTCTTTTTGCGGGAAGATCTCGACTTCCTCAAAAGCAAAAATATCGCGATTATTGCCAACGTCGCGGGGCGCACAATTGACGATTACGCCGGTATCTGCGCCAGGCTTGACGGCAAGGTCGATATGATAGAACTGAATATTTCCTGCCCCAACGTAAAGTGCGGCGGCATGGCGTTCGGCATCAAACCCGAAAGCGTCGCCGAGGTCACGCGCGCGGCAAAGAGCGCGCTGAAAAAGACGCCGCTTATCGTCAAACTTTCGCCCAATGTGGAGAGTATCGCGGCGAATGCGTTGGCTGCGCAGAAGGGGGGCGCGGACTGCGTTTCCCTCATCAATACGCTCACGGGCATGGTCGTCGACATCGAGCGCCGCCGTCCGCTCATCGCCAACAATACGGGCGGCGTGTCGGGCGCGGGCATCAAGCCGATCGCGGTGCGCATGGTCTGGGAAGTCTGTCGGGCGGTGGATATCCCCGTCATCGGCATGGGCGGCATAACGTGCGCGGAGGATGCAATCGAGTTTATAATGGCGGGCGCCCGTGCGGTGCAGGTCGGTACGGCAAACTTTACCGATACTCTCGCCATGCCTAAAATTATTGACGGATTGAATGCGTGGTTGGATAGGCATGGTATCGCCAATATCTCCGAAATATGCGGTATTCTGCGGTTAAATGGCTGATTTGCCAAGTACTATGTCACGCATAATTTGATAAAAATGAAAAAAAGAGCTCATTCAGGTGGCTCTTTTTTTCATGTACGTTGCGGAGCGGAATTTGCGGCGTGTTGCGCCGTTGGCTTTACAGCGTGCAGAACGCAAACCCTTTTTCCCGGAAATGCTTAATGACGGAGGGCAGACATTTAATCGTTTCTTTGTATCCAACGCCGTCATGCATAAGTAAGATCACCTCGTTTTTTGAGCCGGCGGAGTCGAGTACGTTTTGATAGAGCACGCTCGCGGGCGTGTTCGGGCTGACGGCGTCTTCGGCGGAACAGTTCCAATCATAGTGGCGGTATCCCGCTTTTTCAACGACCTCAACGAGTTCCTTTTTTACATTGTACGACCCGCCGGGGAAGCGGTAAAGGTCGGTGTTAAAATCGGGCAGTACGCTTCGGATCGCTTTACTGCAGAGGTCAATGTCCTTGCGCAGTGCGTCCGCGGAGGCGTAGATTTTGTTGTATTCGTGCGTATATGTGTGTATGCCGATCGCATGCCCTTCGCCCGCCTCCCGCAGAAGTATTTTTTCCCTGCCTGCAATTTGCCTGCCGACAACAAAAAATGTTGCTTTTACATTTTCATTTTCGAGTATATCCAGGATTTTCGGCGTTGTCGAGTCGGTTGGCCCGTCGTCGAATGTCAGCCAAATCCGTTTTCCTGTTCCTCCGTCGTCCGGCGGGTCAGCAGAAATCTCTTCCACTGTTTCCGGCAGATCGGGTGCGGCGTCTCTGCCTTTTTCCGCCTTCGTCTGCGCGCATCCGGGAAACAGACAGCAGGCGAGCAGGATGGACAGCAACAAAGAAAAAAGGACTTTCATGTATGTTAGTTTGTGCCTGCCCTGCAAATTGATACACCCGCGCCTTCTGTACCCGTGCAAAAATTTCTTTGTTTTGGTATCCGACAGGAAAGTGCATCCGGAACGGCGGGCGGGGATACTCTAAAAGCGAACGAGTGCTTTTTTGTCCGATGCGTCTCCGGGGAAGGAGTGTGCGGATAGGATGGGTAATTCATCTCCGGGGAAGGAGTGTGCGGATAGGATGGGTGATTCACCTCCGGGGAAGGAGGGGCAGAGCGGAAGTGCAATGCCGAAGGCAGGAAATCCGGCAAAGTGAGAACTCGATCAGCCGGCGGAAGCAGCCGGAAAAGAAGCGGGGAATCGCGAACGTAAGAAAAAAATAGGGGGTCGTATATGCAAAGCATATACGCGGAAAATTCTGTCGCCGGCGCAAAAAATTTCAAAAAAAATTTTTAGAAAAATAGTTGACAACGCTCTTTTTGTGTGCTATGATTGAGAAAACCGATGAGGTAAAGTAGTAACCTGCTAACGCAAATTTTCAGAGAGCCTTTGGTGGTGGGATAAAGGCAGTTTGACGCAGAGCGAATGGATTACCGAGGGCGGGGGCAAAAGGGTTTCCGAGTAGTTTCCGACGTGGCTTTCACGTTACAGAAAGAGGGTATGGTAGTACCTGCAACGAGGCGGCGCTTTTTGAGCGCGGCGAAATTGGGTGGCAACACGGTTTTATTCGTCCCAAACGGATAGAACCGTGTCTTTTTTTATGCCGAAACAGCGAAAAATTTTTTGGAGGAGGACAAAACCCATGGCAAACAAACCGATCCCTTACAAGATATATCTTTCCGAAGACGAAATTCCCAAACAGTGGTATAACCTGAACGCGGCGATGAAGCGCAAGCACGACCCGTTCCTCAATCCCGCGACGCTCCAGCCCTGCACGGCGGACGATTTGCGCCCCGTGTTCTGCGATGACTGCGTTGCGCAGGAGCTCAACCGCACCGACCTGTACATCGACATCCCCGAAGAGATCCGCAATTTTTATAAGATGTACCGCCCGTCGCCGCTGGTTCGCGCGTACTGCCTGGAAAAGGCGCTCGGCACTCCCGCGCAGATCTATTATAAGTTTGAAGGCAACAACACTTCCGGCTCGCACAAGCTCAATTCGGCGGTGGCGCAGGCGTATTATGCAAAGAAGCAGGGGCTCAAATCCATCACGACCGAAACGGGCGCGGGGCAGTGGGGCACGGCTCTTTCCATGGCAGCTTCCTATTTTGACCTCGACCTGACCGTGTATATGGTCAAAGTATCCAGCGAGCAGAAGCCGCACCGCAAGGAGGTCATGCGCACCTATGGCGCAAACGTGGTCGCCTCCCCCTCCGACACGACGGAAGCGGGCAGGAAGATCCTCAAAGAGTTCCCCGGCACGGGCGGCTCGCTCGGCTGCGCGATCAGCGAGGCGGTGGAAAAGGCGGTCACTTCCGATTCCTGCCGCTACGTTCTGGGCAGCGTGCTCGACCACGTCGTACTGCACCAGTCGGTCATCGGTCTGGAGAGCAAGGCGGCGCTGGAAAAGTACGGCGTGCAGCCGGACATGATCATCGGCTGCTGCGGCGGCGGTTCCAACTTCGGCGGCCTCATCGCCCCGTTCATGGGCGACAAGATTGCGGGCAAGAACAACATCGAGTTTGTCGGCGTCGAGCCTGCGAGCTGCCCGTCGATGACCCGCGGCAAATATGTGTATGACTTCTGCGACAGCGCGAAGATCACGCCGCTTGCGCGCATGTACACGCTCGGCAGCGGGTTTATGCCCTCGCCCAACCACGCGGGCGGCCTGCGCTACCACGGCATGAGCCCGATCGTTTCCGAACTCTACCACGAGGGGTATATGCGCGCGGTCGCGGTCGAGCAGACGAAGGTGTTCGAAGCGGCGGAGCAGTTCGCCCGCATCGAAGGCATCCTTCCCGCGCCCGAATCCAGCCACGCCATTCGCGTTGCCATCGACGAGGCGCTCAGATGCAAGGAAACGGGCGAAAAGAAGGTCATCCTCTTCGGCCTCACCGGCACGGGCTACTTCGACATGGCGGCGTACAAGCAGTACAACGACGGTACGATGTCTGACCGCATCCCGACCGACGAAGACCTCGCGCAGGGATTTGCGACCATTCCCGATATCCCGCAAAATAGAGAATAATTTGCAAATTTATTTGCAACGCGGCGAACAATATGGTATAATAAGGGGGAGGACGGAAAGTTCTCTCCCTTTTTTCGCCGCCTGAATCCGCAAGGGGCGGGCGGCAAATTCATCCGAAGGAGAAAAAGTTATGATACAGGCGAGCGTATTCGGCAAAACGTCGGACGGGCGCACGGTATATTCGTTCAAAATCCGGGACGGCGCCAACGAGGCGACCATCCTCAGTTTGGGCGGGATTATCCAGTCTCTGAAGATCGCGGGGCAGGACGGCAAGCCTGTCGACGTGGTCTTGGGCTACAACGACGTCGCGTCTTATGAGCAGAACGGCGGCTACCTCGGCGCGCTCATCGGGCGCTGCGGCAACCGCATCGAAAAGGGCAGGCTCGTCATCGACGGGGAGGAATATTCCCTGTACTGCAACGACCGCGGCAATCACCTGCACGGCGGCAAAGAGGGGTTCGATAAAAAGCTGTGGAACTATGTGTTCGACGGCGACGACGGCAACACCCTCGCGCTCAGCCTGCGCAGCCCGGACATGGAAGAGAACTACCCCGGCAACGTCAATATTCAGGTCAACTATACTCTCGTCAACGGCGAACTGAAAATCGAATACGGCGCCATTTCGGACAGGAAGACGGTGCTCAACTTCACCAACCACGCCTATTTCAACCTCGACGGCGAAGGCTCGGGCAACATCTACGATACCTTTTTGCAGATCGCGGCAGACCGCTATACGCCGACGGACGAAAACCTCATTCCGCACGGCGACTTCAAGGAAGTGGAAGGAACCCCCTTCGATTTCCGCAAGGGCCGCCGCATCGGCGAGCGCATCGGCGACACGGATGACGAGGACATCCGCAACGGCGACGGGTACGATATGAATTTCGTCTGCAACAAGCCGAAGGGCGAGTACGGCAAAATCGCCGAGGCGGAAGCCTCCCGCAGCGGAATCGTCATGGAGGTGTTCACCGATATGCCCGCCGTTCAGCTGTACACGGGCAACGGTCTGCACCAGCAGGGCAAGAGCGGCTACTACAACCGCAACTACGGTTTCTGCCTGGAAACGCAGTGCATC